>OAOU01000017.1_pt1 | contig 84457 bp, 78 predicted proteins | sample 1470821 | NCBI WGS metagenome assembly OAOU01 (sample SAMEA3275579, study PRJEB22092) | marine metagenome | biome: ENVO:00000447 MARINE BIOME; feature: ENVO:00002042 SURFACE WATER; material: ENVO:00002010 SEAWATER | collected 2014-06-20T12:30:00+00 | depth 0 m
CAAACACCCCGTCTTATCTGCTTTATACTTCTGGTACTACTGGCACACCAAAAGGAGTGCAGCGGGATACAGGCGGTCATGCAGTTGCGCTGACGACGTCAATGGATTATGTCTATGATGGCAAGGCGGGCGAGACGTTTTGGGCAATATCTGATATTGGTTGGGCCGTTGGGCATTCTTATACGATCTATGCGCCGTTACTGGCTGGTATGACCAGTATTATGTATGAGGGCTTGCCGCATATGCCAAACCCAGGTATCTGGTGGCGTATCGTTGAAGCTAACAAAGTTAATATTTTATTCACCGCTCCTACAGGCGTGCGTATGCTCAAAAAGCAAGACGAAAGCTGGATGACGCGTTACGATGTCTCCAGTGTGAAGTCGTTCTTTTTGGCAGGCGAGCCGCTTGATGAATCGACGGCTAATTGGTTGACTCAGCATCTAGGCGTACCAATTTTAGATCACTATTGGCAAACAGAGTCTGGTTGGCCAATCTTGAGCCATACGCCAAAGTTCAATCATAAGCCGCACAAGCAGGGGTCACCTGGTTACCCGATGTATGGCTATGAGGCGCATGTTATCAATGAGGAAACAGGCGATCCTTGTCAGGCTGGCGAAAAAGGGTTGCTTGCAATTAAAGCACCGCTACCGCCTGGCTGTCTCACCACGGTATGGCGTAACGACGAGCGTTTTATTAGCAGCTATTTTGGTCTGTTTGATGGTCAGCAGTACTCAACCTCGGACTATGCAGTAACAGATGAAGAAGGGTATTTCTACATCTTAGGGCGTACCGATGATGTGATTAACGTTGCAGGACATCGCATAGGCACACAAGAGATAGAGGAGGCCATCAGCACACATCCAGAGATGGCAGAGTGTGCTGTGGTGGGTATTCAAGACGAGCTAAAAGGCGAGCTACCTATTGCATTCTGTGTCCTAAAAGATCAAACGCAAATTGAAACCACCGAAAACCGTTTTCGCATCGAGCAGCAAGTGATAGGGGCTGTCGTCAAATCTTTGGGCGGCATTGCGCGACCAGCTGCTATCTATTTCCCACAGGCACTGCCAAAAACCCGCTCTGGAAAAATCTTACGTCGTTCAATTCGTGCACTGGCGGAAAACCAACCGACAGGAGATATGTCAACGCTTGATAACCCAACTGCTATTGATGCGATTAAGCAAGCAATGAAGGATTATTGATTGGTATAAATTAGCACTATATGAGTTAGCGATGATGTTAATCGCAGCTGAAAGATAGGTTAATTTCAAAAAGCTCATGAGTCATCATGGGCTTTCTCGTTTTTATTATTTAAACAATTTTTATAGGAACACGTGCTATTAAAATAAACTTATATAAAAATTTGATAAAGCGCTTGACCGTAAAATTGATTTATTGTTATAGTCAATAACGATACAAAATAAATCATTTTAAAATTCAATTTTTTATGAATGTTTTATAGACAAACCCTCATTGCTTTTATTTTTCTAATAAATATCTAGGTGCCGTCACACGGTAGTCTCGCAAAAAAGATAAGGATATCTTATGCACCACGTTCAACAGCTCATCAATGGTCAGTTCGTACAATCAAACACCGATGAATGGATTGACATCACCGATCCAGCGACGCAAGAAGTCATCGCCAAAGTCCCACAAACCACCAATGATGAGATTAACCAAGCGGTTGCATCCGCACAGACTGCGTTTGCAACATGGCGCAAAACGCCAATCACCACGCGTGCGCGTATCTTTTTGAAATATCAATCTTTGATTCGCGATCATATGGATGAGCTGGCAGAAATCTTGACCGCAGAGCAAGGCAAAACGATTGCAGATGCGCGCGGTGATGTGTTTCGCGGTCTAGAAGTGGTAGAGCATGCCGCTGGTATCGCCAATCTGCAAATCGGCGACTTCGTAGAAAACGTTGCGTCAGGGGTCGATACTTATAGTATTTGGCAGCCACTCGGCGTTTGTGCTGGTATTACGCCATTCAACTTTCCAGCGATGATTCCGCTATGGATGTTCCCAATGGCGATTGCTACGGGCAACACATTTATCCTAAAACCGTCTGAGCAAGATCCGATGGTGACTATGCGTTTGGTAGAGCTAGCGATTGAAGCGGGCGTACCAGAAGGCGTGCTAAACGTAGTACATGGTGGCAAAGCAACCGTCGATGCTATCTGCGACCATCCAGATATCAAAGCGGTTTCTTTTGTCGGCTCTACTCATGTAGGCAAACACGTCTATGAGCGTGCTAGCCAATCAGGTAAGCGTGCCCAGTGCATGATGGGTGCCAAAAATCATGGCGTTATCCTGCCTGATGCCAATAAAGAGCAAACGCTCAATCAGCTAGCAGGCGCAGCATTTGGTGCAGCTGGTCAACGCTGTATGGCATTATCAGTGGTCGTGCTAGTAGGCGCAGCTGGTGAGTGGATTGACGAGATTAAAGCAAAAGCGGAAAGCTTGGTCGTCTCAGCTGGGAAAAATGACAAGGATTTGGGACCATTGATTTCGCCTGCTGCAAAGGCCCGTGTCGAGCACTTGATTGATACTGGGGTAGAAGAGGGCGCGAGCTTGATTTTGGATGGTCGCGGAATTACCGTTGAAGGGTTCGAAAAAGGTAACTTTGTAGGCCCGACGATCTTTGATAATGTCACAAGCGATATGCAAATTTATAAAGAGGAAATATTCGGACCAGTACTGTGCATTATGCGCGCTGATAGCTTGGACGAAGCAATTGCACTGCTCAATGCCAATCCACATGGCAATGGTACCGCAATATTTACCCAGTCAGGAGCGGCAGCCCACAAATTCCAACAAGACATTCAGGTCGGTCAAATTGGTATTAATTTGCCAATTCCTGTGCCACTTCCAATGTTCTCATTCTCAGGTTCACGTGCCAGTAAGCTTGGTGATCTAGGGCCTTACGGCAAGCAAGCGGTACAGTTCTATACTCAGACAAAGACAGTGACCGCACGTTGGTTTGATGATGAAGCGAGCCGCGGTGTCAACACAACGATTTCAATTTAATCGTCAGCTCACTGTATTTTCAGTATGACATTTTGTGTTTTCGGTATGACGATAATGCGACTTGCGGTACTATTAAACGCAATTTTATTATCGTTATGCCGCTATCATGTCGCGCTAATGTCTTATAAAATCTCTGACCAACATTTTTACTAGCGCTTTTATTAACGTTTATCTGAGATTTAAGCCCTCTATTCGATCTATAAGAACAAGGATGACCCTATGGATTTTTCATTGACCGATGACCAAGTCGCCTTTCGCCAAACCGCCCGTCAGTTTGCGCAAAAAGAGCTAAAGCCAAATGCTGCTGAATGGGATCGCAACTCGCACTTCCCAGTAGATGTGATCAAAAAATCTGGTGAGCTTGGCTTTTTGGCACTGTACACCAATCCAGAATATGATGGCTTAGGCCTACCAAGACTGGACTCAGCGATGGTATTCGAAGAGCTTGCATGGGGCGACACGGCTGTAGCAGCGTATATGAGTATTCATAACATGGCCGCATGGATGATTGGTGAATATGGTAGCGATACGCTATGCAAAAAATATCTACCCAATATGGTCAGCGGTGAGTGGCTTGGCAGCTATTGCCTAACAGAACCAAATGCAGGGTCTGATGCAGCCTCCTTACGTACCAAAGCGGAAAAGCAAGGCGAGCATTACGTACTGAACGGTGAAAAAACCTTTATTTCTGGCGCAGGCTCAACCGATGTATTGGTGGTGATGGCACGCACGGGCGCGGCAGGGCCAAAAGGCGTATCCGCGTTCGTCGTAGATGCCAATAGTGCTGGTATCGAATATGGTAAAAACGAGCACAAAATGGGCTGGAAAGCACAACCAACACGGACAATTAGTTTTAAAGATGTAAAAATACCAGTAGAAAACCTGATAGGTGAGGAAGGTCAAGGCTTTCGTATCGCTATGAAGGGGTTAGATGGTGGCCGTATTAATATCGGTATTTGTGCAGTAGGAACGGCACAAGCGGCGTTAGAGACCGCAACCAGTTACGTGCAAGAGCGCAGCCAGTTTGGTAGTGCAATTGCCAACTTACAGTCAGTACAGTTTAAACTTGCTGATATGTTGACTCAGACCATTGCCGCGCGCCAAATGCTGTATCTAGCAGCTGATAAAGTCGACAACAATGATGGACAAGCGTCTACCTACTGCGCGATGGCAAAACGTCTGTCTACGGATCTTTGTTTCGATGTTGCCAATGAAGCTCTGCAGTTGCACGGCGGCTATGGTTATCTAAATGAGTATCCGCTTGAGCGCCATGTGCGAGACTTGCGTGTCCATCAAATCTTAGAAGGCACCAATGAGATCATGCGAGTGATTATTTCACGTCAGGTTTTGCAAGATGAAGGGTTAAGTCAACTTCGCTAATTTATCTCGTTTTACTGAAACAAGGATGTTTTATGACAGATTATACAAATCTACAGCTATCAATTGATGGCCATACCGCAACATTGACGTTGAATAACCCACCGGCACATACGTGGACGATGGATAGTCTACATGCATTTAAGCAGCTCATTACCGACCTCAATGCCAACGACGATGTCTATGCACTGATCGTGCATGGAGATGGCGAAAAGTTCTTTTCAGCGGGTGCAGATTTAAATAATTTCTCAGACGGCGATAAAGGCCGTGCCATCAGCATGGCGATTGCATTTGGTGAGGCGTTTGAAGCATTGTCTGCCTATCGCGGTGTCAGTATTGCAGTTATCAATGGCTATGCGATGGGTGGAGGACTTGAATGTGCACTCGCATGTGATATCCGTATTGCAGAAGCGCATGCCCAGATGGCATTGCCAGAGACAGGTGTAGGATTGTTGCCATGTGCTGGCGGCACACAAAATTTGCCTATGTTAGTAGGCGAAGGTTGGGCCAAACGTATGATACTGTGCGGTGAGCGTGTTGATGCGGATACGGCATTGCGTATCGGTCTGGTTGAAGAGGTCGTGGCAAAAGGTGAGGGTCTGCAAATCGCTCAGGACTTAGCAAAAAAAGTAGCAAAGCAATCACCCGTCGCCGTCAGTTATTCCAAGCAACTGATTCAGGCGGCTAGAGATACCCCGCCTGCGCAAAATCTTATCCATGAGCGCGAAGCTTTCGTGAAGTTGTTTGATACTAAAGATCAGCGCGAAGGGGTACAAGCATTTTTAGACAAGCGTAAACCCAATTGGCAAAACAAATAAACAGCAGTCAAAACGCTTGAGCCATTTTTATTATTTAATTTTGTAGGTCACTTTTATGACATCAGCGACGAATGATATTAACTCCCAAACGTCAGTAAATAATGCAGCTCAAGAAGCGCCTGTGTTGTTCAATACTGAGTCGACAGATTGCGGGCACTTGATTGGAGTCATGACACTCAATACACCTAAATCGCTTAATGCACTCAGCGTTGATATGTGCCAATTGCTCTCAGCGCAGTTAGAGCAGTGGCAAGCGGACGAGCAAGTGGTTGCGCTTGTGTTAAAAGGTGCGGGCGACAAAGCATTCTGTGCGGGCGGTGATATTCGTAAGCTCTATGACAGCATGTCTACCAGTGCACCAATGCCAAACCCGTATGCCACTGAATTTTTTAGTCACGAGTACCGTCTCTATCGTCAAATGCACTTTTATCCAAAGCCATTAATACTTTGGGGCGACGGTATTATCATGGGCGGCGGTATGGGGCTGATGGCAGGATGTAGTCATCGTCTGGTCACTGAGCGCACACGTTTTGCCATGCCTGAAGTCACAATTGGACTGTTCCCCGATGCTTCTGGCAGTTGGTTTTTGCAGCGTATGCCTGCCAAGACGGGTTTGTTCTTAGGTTTAACTGGCGCGATGTGCAATGGCAGTGACGCGCTATTAGCCAATTTAGCAGAGTATGCTGTTGCCAGCCATGACTATGATGCCGTTATCCAATGTCTCAAACAGAGCAACTGGCAGGCAGTTGATAACGCAAGCAGTTCGAATAAGTGTCATGACAATAGTGCGCATAGTATTGTCAGCCGTGCACTTGCTGAGCTGCCAATAGCCGAACTGCCTGATAGTAAGCTTGCAACATACTGGCAGCCTATTCAGCAACTAATGAATAGTGGTAGTCTGGCTGATATTGATGCGTTGCTACAAAGCGATGAAGCACTCATGCAGCTAAACCAAGACTTTGCAGAAGACAGTTGGACTCAGCGAGCAGTTGCAACCTATCGGCATGGCTGCCCAGTCACGGCTGCATTAACCTATGCGCTGTATCACAAAGTCGCTGACCTATCGGTCGAACAAGTACTGTATTTAGAAACCAACGTCGCAGTACATTGCGCGGCCAATCCTGATTTTAAAGAAGGCGTGCGGGCATTATTAATTGATAAAGATAGAAAGCCCAAATGGTCGCGTTCATTGGCAGACTGTCTAAGTGTAGAAGGGCAGGCGTATATCGATCAGCATTTTGGCAATCCTTATTCTAAAAACGAGCACCCTTTAGAAGGTTGGTTAGGTAGTGACGCTTTGGGTAGTCAGTATGTCCGCTAACTGCCTAAAAGAAATTTATAACGTAAAACAGTCAGCGACTTTATAACGCTTTGAAGAATGATGCTAAGACATAAGATAGCAGCATTCATTAATAAGCAATATTCACTAATAAATACTGTTAAATAGTATGTAGCTATTGCTACATCATAAATCATCAAGGAGTGATGAGATGGGTACAAAGGATACAAGTACGATGGATAATAATAACTCTAAACCAAATATTGCCTTTATTGGGCTTGGGAATATGGGTGCGCCAATGGCAGAGAACTTATTAAAGGCAGGTTACGAGCTATCTGTTTTTGATTTGTCTGAGACAGCTACTAAGCGCTTGAAGCAAGCAGGGGCTAGTGTTGCAGAAAGTCCTAAAGACGCTGCAAGTAATGCTCAAGTCGTGATTAGTATGTTACCTGCAGGTCAGCATGTACATTCTGTATATTTAGGCGATAGTGGCTCTGATGGATTGCTCGCAGAGTTACCAAAAGGCACGCTTGTGATTGACAGTAGTACGATTGCGGCGGCTGATGCAAGGACAGTAGCAGAGGCGGCAAGTAAGCTTGGCATCGACTTCTTGGATGCACCAGTCTCTGGTGGTACAGGCGGGGCAGTTGCTGGTAGTTTGACCTTTATCGTTGGTGGCGATGCTGCTGCTTTTGCTAAGGCTGAGCCAATACTTGCTGTAATGGGGAAAAATATCTTTCATGCAGGCGACCATGGCGCAGGTCAAGTCGCAAAAATTTGCAACAATATGCTGTTAGGTATCTTGATGGCGGGCACGGCAGAAGCGATTAATCTAGGAGTCAAGAACGGTCTAGATCCCAAAGTGCTATCAGATATCATGCTGCAGAGCTCAGGGCGTAACTGGACATTAGAAGTTTATAATCCTTATCCACAAGTCATGGAAAATGTGCCCTCTAGCAATGGCTATCAAGGCGGCTTTATGAGCAAATTGATGCAAAAAGATTTAAACCTTGCGATGCAAACTGCTCAAGACACTGAAGTAGAAACGCCAATGGGTGCTAAAGCAACAGAGTTATATGCCTCACATACTGTAGAGAATGGTGATAAAGACTTTTCTAGTATTATCGGACGTCATGATGTCTCATTATTGTCTTAAGCATGATTGTCTTAAGCGTGACTCTCTTAACTATGTCTCTTTTGAATGTAACCTTCTTAGACATACCAATTTTTAGGAATACCAATTCTTAAAGATACTAATATTAAGAATTTTTCGTATCATTAGTAGGTGGCATTAATTAAGAGAATGCATTTGCTAAAAAGAAACAGGTCTACGCTAAAATCATAGCGTAGACTTTTTTTTATGGCTAATAGATAGTATTAGCTTTGCAGATCATATACGAGCGTCTGAACGTCTTGTGCTGCTTCTTGCAGTCTTGGAACGTGCGTCAGCAAATCATCTAATGAGACGCGTATGGTTGGCGCATGCAGATAGAGAGAAGCCAGATAGCGTTGCTTTTTATCCAAGATAGGTACAGCCACTGCCACCATCTCAGAGATAAACTCCTCATTATCGATGCCGATACCAGTATCAGCAATGCGATCAAGCTCGGCATTTAATGCATCGATATCAGTAATCGTATTCTTAGTAAACTTATCTAATGGTAACCCTTGTAGTATTTTCATACGGCTAGTTGTAGATAGTTGGCTCAGATATAGCTTACCAGTCGCTGTACACCACATGGGTGATTTTGCTCCGACAGGAAGATAAATCTGTAGTGGCAAGGTCGTCTGAGCACGATTGGTATAGATCATATTCATATGATAAGGAATACCAATGCCGCAAGTTTCTTTTAGCTCGTCAACCAGCTTTTGCAAAATCATCTGCCGTTCGTTAAAAAATAACCGTTGCTGCCAGAGCTCAACGCTCAAATTGCGTACGCGCTTACCAGGGATAATACCGCCACCAATATCAACAGTCAAAAAACCATCATCAACCAAATTTTGAATCAATCTATGAATGGTCGGTTTAGGGATATCTAGCTCTTGTGAGAGCTCAAGTGGAGAAAGCGGTTTTGAAGCATAGGACACTGCTTCGATGATTTCTAGTACACGGGTAATCGACGATACTTTAGGCATATATATGGCTCGTTAGGAGTAAAGAAATAGAGCAGGCAGCATCACAAGGTTTTCATAAATAAGACAAATAGTGACATTACTAACGTTCTATAACAAATCTATTATAACAACTAATTTAGCATAATATTCGCTTGAGGCAAGCGTTAGTCGCGTTATATGAGATCATTTATATCGTTTTATTTGTTGGCGTAGATTTGCCTATATACGTAACAATAGATACGTCAACTCACAAGGCACACTATTCTGTAAGGTTGAGCCATATAATTGTCATTGATTCAAAGTGCGTTCTAGATAACTATGTGGACATGTTTTGCAATACCCTTACATAAACATTAAGCAAGCGAAGTCTCATGTTTACGCTGTTTGGTTACTTTAAGGACGTTATGTAACATAAAAGCGAATTTTTACAGATTGGTGTAGCAATTATTACAGTACCTATGCAATCTTTACATAATGGCAAATAAAAACAGCATCAGTAGGGGTGACTTTTCAAGTCAGAATTGTTTTAATCACCTCAACAAAATGATGGTTTAACAAAAGCACAATCATCGTTTTTTATGGGCGGGTTTATTTCACACTTTAGGAGAATAATTATGAAATTTATTAAATTGACGGCAATCTCTGCTGCTGTTCTAGCATCAACTGCTGCATTAGCTGCTGAGCCAGTTATCGTTGTTGATAACAATGCTGCAGTCGCATATGAAGCTGAGCCAGTTGCAGTTGCTTATCAAGCAGAACCTGCTTCTTATGCATACAATGCTGACGCTGGTGTAGTAAGCAACACTACTGGCGCTGTTGTTGGTGGCACTAAAGGTTTCTTTAATAAAGTAGTAAACCCAGCATCAGTTAGCGCTGAAGTTGGTACTCTAGGTTATGGTGCGAACATCGGTTGGTCAATGAATGAGAAAACTGAACTACAAGCTGGTTGGGCAGGTGGCGATGTAGCTGACCTTTTCGGCGGTGATTTCGATGCAGACGACGTAAACTATGATGTAGATGCTGACTTTAGTAACCCATACCTAGGTGTACAATTACGTCCTACTGGTAACTGGTTCACAGTTGGTGCTGGTATCATCGTTCCAGACAACGATTTTGATGTAACTGCTAACTCTAAAGGCGGTACTTACAAAATTAATGATGTGTCATACAACGCAGATGATGTAGGTACTTTACAAGGTACTATGGAGCATCGTAACAAGCTAGCTCCTTACGCTACTATCGGTTTCCGTCCGAACATCACAAACAACTTCGGTCTATTTGGTGAAATTGGCGCAGCTTACATGGGTAAAACTAATGCTACTGTAAATGCAACTGACCCAGAAAATGTTGTGAGAGTTTCTAACGGTGTTACTGATATACCTTCTGGTCTTAATGCGGGTCAAGTTGCTAAACTTGCTGAGCAAGAGCTAGAAGATAAAGATTGGTTAGAGTGGTTGCCAATCGTTAAAGTTGGCGCAACTTACCGTTTCTAGTCTAATCACAGTTTAAATACTGTCATTAGTAGAAAACAAAAAAACGATCCTTTTTAGGGTCGTTTTTTTATGCTTAAAATAGAGTATTGAAAGATATGCTAAAAGTCAGATTTGAACTTTACTTAGAAAACTCTGCTCAAAAAATGATGACAGTTTGCTGAGATCGTAACGTGGCAATACGATAAACAGATTGGTAGTCCGCATCCTTACTATCACTGAGTATAGAAGCAGAGTTAACCTCTTTTTTATTTTCAATCAAGCTAGGAATAAGGTGAGAGTAATCCATACCCAGACCTTGAGCTAATGTATATTGGTTGACTTTGATAAAGCTTTCTTTTATTTGCCATAACAGTTTGGCAGTGCGTTCTCGCTGATCTGTAGATAGCTCCTGTAAAATAGCTAACTCGCTCTTTGAATAGAAACGTTTGACTACATGCCATGCAATATTATGGGTCTCTATATCGATACCAGCAGGACGCTGGCGACTGATAACGACAGCTATTTTGCTGTGTAAATGTGTAAAATTTGTCTGATTCGATTCTGTAGTTTGCTTTGAACTACTAGCTCCTGTATGGCTAAAGCATACGTAATACTGACTGTTGATGAGCCGATAGGGAAAGCTTGACTCATCCAAGGTGTCATCTATTTCTAATTTTTTGAGCAGCTCTTGCAATAGTTGCCTGACGCCTTGCCGCTGCTGCTGACGCTGTTTACGTGCTAGAGCAGGTACTAAGTGTCTAGGTGCTGCTGTCGCCACCTGATAGTACCAATTTAGGCTATTGAACTTAGTGATGTCTTTACACGACGTATTGCATGATGATAACCATAATGACTTTTTCCACAAGCTTCCAGTGACTGAATGACTTACTGACTCACTCACTTGAGCAGTCACACACCATGTCGTGGTGTCGAGTTGAGTGTACTGTATTTGGGTAAGGTTAGAATTCGGCATATATTAATAGTCATCAAAAACGATTATCATAGAATTGAGTAAGTCTGAACGCTATGTATTTGATACATAGATAGTCATACAAAAGCTATATTTAAATAGTTTATATCTAATTAACCTACTAAAAATCCAAAAAGCCCAGCAATATACTCTTGCTGGGCTTTTATTAAACTATCGAACGCTATAAATAACGCTAAATCACAATTTAGTAAGACAGCTCAGCACGACGGTTTTGTGCATACGCGTCTTCAGTGTTGCCAGCTGCTGCAGGGCGCTCTTCGCCATAGCTAATGACACGGATGTTGTTTGCAGTGACACCTTGAGCAGCAAGGTAGTTACGGGCAGCTTGTGCGCGTCGCTCACCTAGTGCCATGTTGTATTCACGGCTACCGCGCTCATCAGTGTGACCTGCGATAACGACAGTCGCTGCTGGGTTTGAATTTAGCAGGCTTACGTGTTGGTTAAGGACGCTCGCTGATTGAGCAGTAATTTCGCTGCTATCAAAGGCAAAGTAGACCACTGCTTGAATATTCTCAGCGCCCGTGATGACAGCGTTTGAGTTATCAACGATAACCGCACCATTATAGCCAACTTGTCCACCTGGGATACCTAGCGGGGCAACCACAACTTCTGAAGTAGTGCGCTTGGTAGCACAACCAGTGGTCAGTGCAACAGCGCTTGATAATAAAGCAAGAACAGCGATCTTAGAAAAACTGATTGACATGACGAGCTCCTAAAATTTTAATTAAATTTGTTTTTTTAAACTGCTTCCGATAAAACTTAGGCAATCTCTATCTATAATATACTAAATGTTAATTTATGTAAGTATTTTTACTGTAAATTACGATAGATAAAATTGAGTATATTACCAGCGGTGCTTGCCCCAGTTTTCAGGGTTAGCCCAGTAATCAGCATTGAGCCAATTCGGCAGTTGTTTGTAGTCATATAGATTAAATTGCCAAAGCGTCGCAGTAACGGTTGATGAGTTAATAGATTGAATGTCATCAATATTTAGAGATGGCTCATTCAATATATCAAATGGCGTAAAGCCGTAAGGTTTTAGGTCTATCGAGCTGTCCAATGCAATAAGCAAGTGCGCGGCATACAGGTCACGGTAGCGCATGAGTAGCGGTACATAATGCTGAGTTAGCTCTTCTGACAAGGTGGGTAGCCAAAAGCAAGCAAGCTCATAACGATCAGGTACATGCTGTTTAGCAAGATCTGATAACGTTGATAAGTGTCGTGCGTTCAGCTTCGATTCAGTGTTCTCATTAGTAGATGTAGTATCGTCAAGTTGTGCTTGTAGTGCTAATAAATCCGCATGGTTATGTATTACCCATAATGCTTCACTATTATCTTTGCTATGCTCAGGTGACAGTTCTGTCTGAGTCGTCAATGAAGGTAGTAGCGCGTCAACATACTCTATAAGTAAAGGTAGGGTAATGTCTGCGCGTTTCACCGTATTTTTTGTCATATAATAAGCCGTTAGTTAAATGATTGGTCATCAGTACGACTATTAAATCATTTTCAACAACATTATCCAATTGATAACGTATGTTTCATATTTAAATCATCTTGAACCGACGATATCTTACTTTACATACTTGAAATTTGGCGATTTAGGTCAATCTAGCTATAAGCTTAACAAGAAAACCAATTTAGTAATAAAAATTAGCTTAATCATTGCAAAGCTTTGTCTATGTGCTTAGTTTACTAAGTGCTTAGCTGGTGTAGTTAGCCTGAAGGCAAAGTCTTTATTTGCACTAGAGTCTTCTGTAAATAGCGAAATGATATTACTCATTCCCAGTAAAAATAACTTATAACCAAATCACTGATAATAATAGGACACCATATGTCTACTGCTGAAACTGATGCACAAATCATCAATCCTGAAATGCCAGATGTGCCGCCCCATGCGCCAAGTAAGATTAACTTAAAAGACTATACCAAACCAAGTTTTGATGTCGATACGGTACATTTAGATATCAAACTGTTTGGAGACTACGCGCAGGTAGACAGTACGCTTGAGATGGTACGTCAAACGGCAGGGGATATTGTCTTATTTGGTGAGTCGTTAGAGTTGCTAACGATTACGATGAACGGTAAGGCACTGACCACTGAGGATTATCAGCAGGAAACAGGTAAGCTGACGATTTATAATGCCCCTGAGCGAGCTACTTTAGATATTCAGGTGCGTATCTGCCCACAGACCAATACGGCGCTTGAAGGTTTATATATGGCGGGCAGTGGCGACGACACGATGTTTGTGACTCAGTGCGAGCCAGAAGGTTTCCGTAAGATTACTTTTTATCCTGATCGCCCTGATGTGTTGGCGATATTTACCACGCGACTTGAAGCAGATAAGCGCTATCCGACGTTGTTGGCCAATGGTAACTTAGTCGAAGCAGGCGAAGTGGCCGATGCACCAGACCGCCATTATGCCATCTGGCACGATCCAACCAATAAGCCAAGCTATCTATTTGCCTGTGTGGTAGCCGATTTAGATGTATTGACAGATTCTTATACGACTAGCGAAGGTCGAGAAGTATTGCTTGAGTTGTATGCCAAGTCTGCTGATATCGATAAATGTGATGTCGGTATGCAAGCCCTAAAAGATGCGATGAAATGGGATGAGGTCAATTACGGGCGAGCCTACGATCTAGATCGCTATATGATTGTGGCGGTCAGCCAATTCAATATGGGTGCAATGGAAAATAAAGGTTTGAATATTTTTAACACCGCTTGTGTGTTATCTAGCCCTGAGACGACCACCGATGCTCGTAGTTTTAGCGTAAAAGCCATTATCGCTCATGAGTATTTTCATAATTGGACAGGCAATCGTATTACTTGCCGTGATTGGTTCCAGCTGTGTTTGAAAGAAGGCTTTACCGTTTACCGTGATCAGTCATTCTCAGCAGACCAACAGTCAAGCGCGGTACAGCGTATTGATGACGTAGCGACCTTGCGTGCCCATCAATTCAGCGAAGATGCAGGTCCATTAGCGCACCCAGTACGTCCTGAGAGCTTCGTTGAGATTAATAATTTTTATACAACGACTGTCTATGAGAAAGGCGCTGAAATTGTGCGTATGATTGCCAATACGTTAGGGCCAGATGATTTCCGCAAAGGAACAGATGAGTATTTCCGTCGCTATGATGGACAAGCGGTAACAGTTGAGGACTTTTTATCAGCGCTGAGTATCACTGATGACAAAATCGAGAATTTCATTGATTGGTATCGTCAGCCTGGTACGCCAGTGGTATCGGGTTCTCAAACCTATGATAGCGCAGCACAGACGCTGACTATTACTTTGAATCAGCAAACACGCCATGTCAAAGGCTTTGATGCACCAAAACCATTGCCGATACCTGTAGCAACCGCATTGTTTGATAAAGACTCAGGCGCTATCGTCGCTGAGCGTATGTTATTGCTTGACGAGGCGACGCAAACCTTTGTCTTTGAAAATGTTGCGAGCGAGCCTGTTGTGTCATTACTGCGCGATTTTAGTGCGCCAGTACAGCTTAACTATGACTACCAAGATGCAGACTTAGCATTTTTGCTTAAGCACGAAACCAATGGATTTAACCGCTGGCAAGTTACTCAAATGCTGGTAAATCGTATTTTGCTGCAAGGACAAGGTACGAAGAGCAGCCCTGATGTATACCTAGAAGCATTGGCGCAAACGTTGCCTGTCTTAGCGGCTGACGATGCGATGCTAGCGGCACGGTTGCTTGATATTCCATCAGCGCAAGAGTTGGCTTCTGCTATTTCTAAAGACTACGATCCAGCGCTGGTTAAAGAGCAGCGCGATGGGCTATACAAGCAAGTTGCTGATAAGTTAAAAGATCAATGGGCTGAGCTGTACAATAACTTGCCAATGCAGTCTTATGAGGATAGCGCTGAAGCTCGAGGCATTCGTGCGCTGCGTAATGTCGTACTCGATATGGCATTGACTGCCAATGTGGATGATGCAGCAGACTGGGCACAGCAGCAGTATGATAATGCGAGCTGTATGACTGAGCGCTTTGGTGCATTGAAGGCCATGGTCAATCATCAGCTGGTAGATGCAGATAAGTACTTAGCAGACTTCTATGATCGTTTCCAAGCAAATGATCTGGTTGTCGATTTGTGGTTCAGTGTACAAGCTGCCGCTGACGATGTGACGCCTGATATGGTTAAGTCGCTACTGACGCATACGGACTTTGATTGGAATACCCCTAACCGTGTCCGTTCAGTTATCAGTGCTTTTAGCTCACAACCGACGGTACTCTGGACGGCAGAAGGTCTAGAGATGTATACAGGCGTGATTCAAAAATTAGATGATGCCAATCCTGTGTTAGCCTCACGCTTACTGCAAGTACTCGCCCGCTGGAATACGTTGGCTGAGCCTCGTCGTCAAATGGCGCACGAGCAGCTGATAGATTTACAAAAGAATGTCTCATCTAAGCATGTGCTCGAAAGCTTAGAGAGTGTACTAGGTGCTGCAAATAGTTAATTGAGAGCAGTGCAATATTGGTTAAGATACAGTATCAATTTTAGAGAAGCACTAATATCAAGATAAGGCTAGCTCTGACCAATCAGTTAGATACGTATCGTTGATGGTCATTGCTAACCAAGTTTTAAAATACAGTATTTCTTATAAAACGTTCAGAAATAAAAAGCCCCTTTCGTATTAGTACGAAAGGGGCTTTTTATTGCTTGCTCGACGATAAATTATCGCGGATAGCGATTAGCGATTTGGTAGCACCTTTTTTACCATATCACGTAAGTCACGTAATGCTGTGACGGTGCTATCCCAATCTAGGCAACCATCGGTGATCGATTTGCCGTACTCAAGCTGGCTTAAATCAGCAGTCAATTTTTGATTGCCGCCTTTTAAGTGACTCTCGATCATCATACCGATAATCGATTTATTGCCATTTTGAATTTGTTCGGCAACGTTTTTGATAACCATCGGTTGTAGGTAAGGGTCTTTACCTGAGTTAGCATGACTTGAGTCAATCATAATCTTGCTATTGGTTTTGCCTTTTGCTAGTTCATTTTCAACTTGGGCTACCGCAGTTTCATCATAGTTAGGTTTACCGTTACCACCACGAAGTACCACGTGCGCGTAAGGATTACCTTTAGATTTGATGATAGAGACTTTACCATCTGACGATAGACCTAAGAAACTATGACCTTCTTTAACCGCTTGCATGGCATTTACAGCAACTGTCATACCACCATCAGTACCGTTCTTAAAGCCAACTGGGCATGATAAACCAGAGCTCATTTCGCGATGCGTTTGGCTCTCAGTGGTACGTGCACCAATGGCTGACCAGCTGATTAGATCCTGGATGTACTGCGGCGTATTTGGATCAAGTGCTTCGGTCGCGCAAGGTAGACCTTTTTCATTCAAATCAAGTAGCAATTTACGAGCCGTGCGCAAGCCTTTTTCTATATCAAAGCTGTCATTCATGTCAGGGTCGTTGATCATGCCTTTCCAGCCAACCGTCGTACGAGGTTTTTCGAAATAAACACGCATGACCACAAATACACTGTCTTCGATTTCTTTTGCCAATACGGCTAAACGATCGGCATATTCGTGAGCGGCTTTGATATCGTGAATAGAGCAAGGGCCAATGACCACAAACAAACGCTTGTCTTTACCATCCAAGATATCTTGAATAGTATTACGACCTTTTAGTACGGTGTTATACGCGTCGTCTGACAGAGGCAGCTCGGCTTTTAGCTCGGCGGGAGTAATCAAAGGAATAAATTTTTCAATATTCACGTCGTCAATATCTGCATTATGGGTAACTGATGTTGTCATGGTTATATATCGTCTAGCTGATTTATAGGAACATTCATTATGCGGACAAAAGTGTTGGTTGACAAGGGTAGTCGAGCAGTTAATTGACTGATAACTGGAATGAGAAAACTAAAACTTAGTTATACTTATAGAGACTTAGCATGATATTTGACGTTCTAAATGCACGTTTAGCATTTGGTTTTTCTATCTATTAATAAGAGTTGGTTGAGTTTTTGGTGCATAACGCTCAGATTTTATGTGTGAATTTCGCTATTTGTATCATCGTCAAGTATGATAGCAACATCAGCGATGGGTGGCCCAAACTGTGTCATTAAAACAGTACGGATGAGTGCGCACATTATCCGTGAGGTCGTATCGCTGATTTATTACGTTATATTTTATAATAACGGTTTATTTTATTTTGTGTATTTCTAATATCGAGAGCTTGTCATGACAGATTCTGCTACGTCTCATCACCATACTGACCTCATTCATCAAGCCGAGACGGATTCTCAAGTACCAAATATAAATGCTACGCCGCTAGTGATAGGCATCGTCGCAGGTGAGGTATCTGGTGACAGCTTAGGCGCAGATTTTATGCGGCAAATGAATAATCTACGTGATGATATTGTCTGGGTAGGCGTAGGCGGTACAAAGATGCAAGCGCAAGGGCTACAGAGTATTTTTCCGTTGGAGCGCTTGGCAGTAATGGGCCTAGTAGAAGTCATGTCGCAGCTACCAGATTTGCTCAAAGCGCGCCGCGAGCTACTGAGCGCATTTAAGGCTGCCAATATTGATTGGTTCGTCGGTATTGATGCGCCTGACTTTAATTTGCGAGTATCCAAAAAACTAAAGCCCCAAGGCGTATTCTGTGTGCAGTACGTCAGTCCTTCTATTTGGGCGTGGCGTGAGTCACGTATCCATAATATTAAAGCGGCGACCAATTTGGTGCTATGTCTATTCCCGTTTGAGTTGCCAGTTTATGAGCGACATAACCATCCAGCGATCTGTGTGGGTCATCCATTACTACGAACCATTGATCAGAATCTGATCGATACGCCAATCAACCAACGTCGCAGTGAGCTCGTTTGGGACAACGATGGGTTGCAGCAGTTTTTTATTGAACGCTTCGATGATGTAAGTCAGCTTATTTGTGTAATGCCAGGTTCTAGGCGCGGTGAAATTACAGCTATTCTGCCATTGATGCTTGATGGTATCCAAAAGTTAATCCTGTTAGATCCTAAGCTATGCTTTATCATTCCAACGGTCGATCAAAACCATCAATATATAGTACAAGAAGTGATCGACCAACGCTCAGAACAGCTACGTGAAGCAATTGTGGTGGTTTACGATGATACCCAGCCAGAATTTAGCCAACATGCCATGGCGGCATCAGATATCGTGATGCTGGCATCTGGGACAGCAACGCTGGAGGCAATGCTGCTTGAACGGCCGATGGTAGTAGTCTATCAATTAAATCAGCTGACTTACCAAATTGCCAAGCGTCTGGTAAAAGTACCATATGTGGCATTGCCTAATATATTGGCTAATGCACCGATTGTACCTGAGCTGATTCAAGAGCAAGCAAGCGGTGACAATATATGCCGTACCGTGATGCGATTGCTGCAACCACGCGCTTATGCCGAGCAATTACACGACTTACTAGTGACAAAGCAGTCGCTACAACAGCAAAGTAACCATGAGCCTTCAAACAGCGTGATTGAACAGTGGTTTATCCAAAATACCGATACTATTAATCCTAATTAAACGAGAAAGACCTCCTAATATTATGCATATCAACCAACATACAGAAAGCTCAGTTCAAATAATTGATATTAATATCGAGCATATTGATGTCAAAGGAAAATATATTCAGTTAGCAGCGCCCATACACTTATATGGGAACATGAATACCGCTGAACTGCTCACTCAATATCTGTCTAATGATAACCAAGATGCAGCGCAATCAATGCTACAAATCGGCGTTGATGAAGCAGGACGTGGGCCATTACTAGGTAGTGTCAATGTGGCGGCGGCAATATTACCTGCGACTTGGTCAGGTTTGATTGAGGAACAACCGCTTAAAGACACGCCGTTGTCGATACTGACAGACTCCAAACAACTGAGTGAAAAAAAGCGCGATATCCTTTATCCATTGGTTCAGCAGCATGCTATCGGTTATATCATCGCTGATATACCAGCAGCAGTGATCGACCAGGTGAATATCTTGCAAGCAACGATGCTTGGCATGCGCTTATGTACTGAATCATTGCTAGAAGTGATTTTTAAAAAATTCTCGACCACTAGAAATGATAAAAGCACGTCGCTCGATCAATTAAAAATAGAAGTACTGTTTGATGGAAATCGTTGTCCTGATTTGAACTATGATAGCTTTAAAAAGTTAGAGGTGGCGCCATCTGCGATTGATTGTCAAGCATGGGTAAAAGGCGATGCGCGTCATACTAGTATTGCAGCGGCCAGTATATTAGCAAAAGTAAGTCGTGATGAATCGATGTATACACTGGATGCTCAATATCCGGAATATGGTATTGCCAAACACAAAGGCTATCCGACGCGCGCGCACATGGAAGCAATCGAAAAATATGGTGTCTTGCCAACGCATAGACGTAGTTTTGCACCAGTAAGAAAAGCGTTAGAAATACAGTAGCTATGAAAAAGTGACTGTATAGCGGAGACAAAAGAATCGTACTTTATAGATGATATCTTTGCCTCGAAAATAGCTTAAGCATAATGTTGATTTATAGACCTAAAAAGAAACCTGTTACTTGCAATCAGCGAGTAGCAGGTTTTTTACAAAATAATGAGCAAAAGTTCATAACTTGTAATACAATAGACATTATATTGAAATAAAACACTGTTAAATCAATCACTGACTACCCTGTAACTGATTTTTATTCTCATTGCTTTTCACAAACAGGTTATTATTTTATAGGATGAGCGATGACTTCTTATACTTCTCAAAAAAATCTTGCGGCAGTGCTATTTTTAACCATATTTCTCAGCGCGTGCGGCGGAGGCGGTGATTCTGACAGCAGTTCTACATCTGCTAATACACCAGATAACTCACAAAGCGATGAAACTGCCGAGCCAACCACGTCAGAACCTATTACTTCTGCTCCGATTATAGCGACGCCTACTAGTCAGGGTGACGAGCCAAGCGATGGTATTCCTAACGCTGGTGGTAATGGGTCAGCCGTTAATAATGTACAAGCAGCATTAAGTGCGAATAATCAGTTCAGTTTAGCAAGAACCAGCTGTGGTCTAAATGGTTTATCTGTTGATACAGAATTAGACGATATTGCTATTCAACATGCAAATTATATTAAATATGTATTTGCCAATAGCTCGCCAACCAGCTTTAACGCGCATTTCGAAAACGAAATTAGCGATATTGCTAGTGTGACAGGTTCTCACAATCCTTTTTTCAGTGGATTAGATCTGGCAGATCGATTGATCAATGCGGACTATGGCAACTCGCAATATGGTGTCACTGAAAACATTGCCCAGTCTGTCTATTACAGTTCGGCAGGAAATTTTTTGAGTACAGAAGCCGTGGCAAGCTCTATGGCAAAGTCGTTGTTGTCAGCGCCTTATCATCTACGCTCTTTAATGTTGCCAACTTCAGGCGTAGTAGGAACAGGGATGGTTACCTATACGCCTAGTGGTAAAAATGCTGCTAACAATAAAGGCTATGTTTTGGTAAGCAATGCTGCAGGGACAAAAACCACGACAAATAAAACGCTTGAAGGTGTTTTTACGTACCCATGTCAAGATGTGACGGGGACAGTCACTGCACTTTATAACGAAACCCCAAATCCAGTCAGAGGCTCTGGGCGCAATTTGCGTACTGATCCTATCGGACAGCCGGTTTATATCAACATGCCATCCGCTGATAAAGTTAAAGTGAGTAACGTTAAATTCCGAGATGTGCAGCGTAATATAGATTTGCCGATTCAACTGCTTGATTCTGACAATGATCCGTACAAAGGTACGAATTATGCATTGCCAGCGAATGAAGCATTTATTTTGCCATTAACGGATGCGCTGAAAAGCTGTGAATCAGGTAGTAATAAAGGTGGTAATTGTGGACTTTATGGTAATAGCGAATATAAGGTCAGCTTTGATATTTTGGTTGACGATAAAACATTAGAGCAGCAGTCATTTACGTTTACTACTGGTAAGGTAAATTACTAATAATCATTTAATACGCTCTAAATATTGATCGTAAAAAAGAAGGTCTGAACCAGTGATATGATTCAGACCTTCTTTTTATGTAATAATTTTTTGTGTAATAACTTTAATTATCTTCGTACAATACTAGGAATGTGGCCTAAAACGATGAATTAGGCTGTTTTAAAAAGTTCTTTTCATCTTCGGTTGAGTCGCGATTTAGTACCTCGTTGCGATGTGGATATCGCCCGAATTGATCGATGATTTGTTTGTGACGATGTTCAAAGTCCAATGTGTTTGCATCATCTAGTTGTTCAAATAGCGGTAGATAACGCTTATGAATCATGGCCGACTCAGAGTGCATAAACGGTATGATAATAAATCTACGCCATTGCATCGGTAGAGTATCAAAATAAGGCTGTTGAATGGCTTCTTGGGCGAGTGCTAATGCCATACCATCTTGCGCAAATGCACTTGCTTGTCCGCGACATAAATTGCGTGAAAACTGATCCAGCACAATAATTTCTGCCAAGCGTCCTGCCAACGCCGTTATCGAGCTATTACCATCCAATGAAGACTCTGCGATACGCCAAGTGACACATTCACCTTGTTTCGCTGCTTCCCAAATGCCGCCAAACTTATCTTGTATCTGCTTATCAAAACGATCGTTTTGTTCAAACCAGTAAGCTTCATTGTTTTTATCAAACCAAAAATCCAACACGGCACGCGCATCAGGATCTAGATAAGTCAAATCTATGTTTTTCGGATCCAATTGTGATGAATGGTATCGACTGGCTGAGCTGGAATAATCGGTTGAGAGTGCCATAAGATATTCTAATTATGATGAATTTAGTCTACTATAGCGCAAATATTTATATCTGTCTGTCAAGATACCAACAGCAGAGTGTCTATTAGGTAATCTATTATGAATGCAAAAAATCTAGAGAATTCTATCAACGCGACATTGCCACCAACACCATACTACGTGCTTGATGAAGCGGCTATCGTTGCCAATATGAAAATCATCGCTAGGCTATGTGAGCTGTCTGGTGCAAAAGCATTATTAGCACTAAAATGCTTCGCCACATGGGGGGTCTTTGATGTGATGCAGCCTTATCTGCATGGCACGACTTCATCTTCACTTAACGAAGTCAGATTGGGCTATGAAACCTTTGGCAATAACGATGATGCCAGTAACAGCGACAAAAAAGAAACGCACGCTTATAGCGTCGCCTATAGTGCAGATGAAATCCCTGAAGTATTGAACTATGCGGATAAAATAATCTTTAACTCAATCTCACAGCTCAACGCTTTTAAAGCGCGAGCCGCCGCGCAAAATATACCTGTAGGTCTACGACTCAACCCTAAGACCAGCAACTCATCATTTTTGATTGCTGATCCTGCGCGTCCATTTAGCCGTCTTGGCGAGCACGATAAAGATAAAATCGCAGCAGTACTTGGCGATATCACTGGCGTCATGATTCATAACAATTGTGAAAATGACAGTTTTGAAGCCTTTAGCGAAAGCTTGGCTGATATCGAAGAAAGATTTGGTGATATCTTAGCGCAGCTTGAATGGGTGAGCTTGGGCGGTGGTATCCACTTTATCGCGCCTGATTATCCATTAGAGAAGCTAGCTGCACGTTTGAAAGCCTTTAGCGAAACCTATGGCGTGCAAGTGTATCTTGAGCCAGGTGAAGCAAGCATCCATGGCGCAGGCACGTTGGTGACTACTGTGCTAGATACCATGCATAACGAAAAAAACCTAGCCGTCGTTGATGCTTCGATTGAAGCACATATGCTCGACTTGCTTATCTATCGTGAGTCAGCACCGATTGCTGCGATTAACCATACAGCTACCGATATTGCGCCTATTGGCAATCCTGCAGAAGCTGCACCGTCTGAGGCGAATGCTGAGTCAGCAGACCATACCATTATCTATGGTCGTTCTTGTTTGGCAGGTGATATCTTTGGTGAGTATGCATTACCGAATAATTTGCAGATAGGCGATAAGATTGCCTTTGGTAATGCTGCCGGTTATACGATGGTCAAGAAAAACTGGTTCAATGGGGTCAATATGCCAGCGATAGTGATCCGCCGTTTGGATGGCAGTACTGATATCCAGCGTGAGTTTGACTATGAGGAATATAAAGCCAGCCTATCTTAAGGTTTAGCTTTTAAGACTATGCTATTGTCGGGTTTTTGTATTTTTAATGATTAAAAAACAAAGGCTTAACCTGTATTAGTAGACATTTTAATATCTCCACTTTTTATACATATTTTTTACCGATAAGGGAATAAAAATTGTTATAATCGCGTCGGGCAAATACTAGAGTGGTATCTGCCCGACGGGTGCGTGGGTTTTCCTCGGTCTTCCTTTTTAATTCACGCATATCATTCACTCGTTTCTGTTTTGCATAGCCGCAATCAATGGTATCGACAGGGACACAAAGGAGGATTGTTCATTGAACACAAACCAACAAGCCAAATCTAACAAAAAAGACGTACTGATCATCGGAGCAGGCGGTGTCGCTCAAGTGGTCGCGCATAAATGTGCGATGCACAATGATGTGCTTGGCGAGATCCATATCGCCTCACGTACCAAAGACAAATGCGATGCTATCGCGCAGAGCGTAAAAGAAAAAGACAGCTTTAAGCAAGCTGCGGTCTTGCATACGCATCAGGTCGATGCCATGGACAGCCAAGCACTCGTGCAGCTGATACAAGACACAAAAATACAAATACTTATCAATGTTGGCTCGGCATTTATCAATATGACCGTACTAGAAGCTTGTATTGAAACAGGCACGGCGTATATAGATACGGCTATTCACGAAGATCCACGCAAGATTTGTGAGACGCCGCCTTGGTACAACAACTACGAGTGGCAACGTAAAGAGCGCTGTGCAGACAACAATGTTACGGCCATTTTAGGTGCAGGATTTGATCCCGGTATGGTCAACGCCTACGCGCGTCTTGGCTATGACATGATGGATGCAGGATCTGTGACTGATATCGATATCATTGATATCAATGCGGGCAGCCATGGCAAATACTTTGCGACTAACTTTGACCCAGAGATCAACTTCCGTGAGTTCACCGGTACGGTTTACTCTTGGCAAGACAGCAAGTGGCAGTCTAACAAAATGTTTGAAGTCAAACGTACGGATGACTTGCCAGTTGTGGGTGTGCAAAATAGCTATCTGAGTGGTCATGATGAAGTGCATTCACTGTCAGCCAACTTAGATGTACCAAACATTCGCTTTTGGATGGGCTTTGGTGAGCATTACATCAATGTCTTCACTGTCCTACAGAGCTTAGGATTGCTATCTGAGCAGCCAGTGATGACTGCTGAAGGCCAAGAAGTGGTACCACTGAAAGTTGTTAAAGCAGTACTACCAGATCCAAGCTCGCTTGCACCGAACTATACAGGCAAGACCTGTATCGGTGACAAAGTCAAAGGCAAGATCAATGGCGTTGAGACTGAAGTGTTTATCTATAACGTCTCAGATCATAAAGATGCTTACAATGAAGTTGGTAGCCAAGGTATCTCTTATACCGCAGGCGTGCCACCTGTTGCTGCTGCGATACTGGTCGCTACTGGCGAATGGGATGCAGGCAAAATGGTCAACGTCGAAGAGCTAGATGCCAAGCCATTTATCAATCTACTAAACAAGATTGGTCTGCCAACGCGTATCAAAGATAGCGAAGGTGATAGAGCGCTTGAGTTTGATATTTAGTTAGTCATCATATCTATTCTAAAAGCCCATCTGACTTTAATTGAGTCAGGTGGGTTTTTTATTTTATAAAGGAAAAATAAATTGTCATTATTTATTTATACAGAATAAATTATCAAACGATAATGATTTTCAATATCATCTATATTAAAAATAGGGGCTGTAGTAGATAAGGATTAAATATCACACCATTTTCTCAAGGTTTTCAGCTGATTAGATGGTGAGCCATAGTTGAATCTAAACTCGCACTCTTTTAAAAACAAATGGAAGTTCTTCTTATTAATCCCATTATACTTTCTGAGTGTTCGTTTGGACTGATTCCAGAAGTTCTCAATGCCATTGATGTGATTGTTCTTACCGCAAATGAACTCTATAGAGTGATTGACTCTGAAATGTTTAAACTCACTCACATCTAATGCATTGTAACTTCGATAGCTATCCGTATAAACAAAGCTGTCAGGCTTGATTTTACGCTTAATAACAGGCATTAGGGTAGTCTGTTTGGTGTCTGCTACGACAATGGTATAAACCTTACCATTTCGTTTTAGAATACCAAATACAGCGGTTTTACCAGCAGCCCCGCGACCTCTTTTGCCTTTGCGTACACCGCCAAAGTAACTTTCATCTAATTCGACTTCGCCATCAAAAAGCTCATCAGCTTGTAATGAGAGATGATGATCTATCACAAGTCTTATTTTATGATAAAAAAGTGCAGCAGTATTAGGCTGAATATCAAGCAAATCTGCGGCTGTTCTAGCAGTCACTTCAGCTGTGAAAAACTCTAACAGCCTTCGCTGTAATTTTTTACTGAGTTTACAACGGGTTATCTTCATAAAAGTAGTCTAGCATAGTGCTTATCTACTACAGCCCCTAAAAATAAGGTAGTATTTCACTTTTGTATCATTCGCTAGACATTCTGTAAAGGTAGAAATTAGATGTTTGTCAGTGAGTAAATGAGGGAGTAGTGAATGAGATACATACGATTTCTTCCTAAGAAGAAATGGGCCATAGCAGGCTTTACCTTTTTATTATATTCGGCGTCATTTCCTGCATTTGGTTCGGAGGCAACGATGCTAACGATTGAAAGTCCCTTGAAAGGCGATTTAAATCATTCCAACAGGGAAAACGCTGATATCAAGCCACAGCATAAGTCATTAGATTTTAGCGTTCCTTGCGATACAGGCGATTATCTAACCGGATATGTTGAGAGTGATAGAAGTATGATGACGCTAGATGTTATCGATGCCACAGGAAAAGTATCGCGCCGTTTGATTGATAATAAAAGTGGCAAACAACACTTCTATTCAGTAGCCGAAAACTGTGCAGAGACCTGGCGACTGTCTGGCTCAGGTGCTTATCAGATAGTGCTCGAACAACGTGTTAGTTTAGCAGAGCAAGATTTAAAAGGTTCTTTAGGAAATTCTCTAGACAGTTCTGACACGTTACTCAGCCCCAGAGTATCGGCATTACTTGAGTCATTGCAGAAAGGGCAGAGTACAGATCGCTTTTGGGCGGAAGTGGAAGTATTAGGTACACCGCTGATTGAAGACACAGCTTTGGGCACTGTGATGACGTTTTTAGCGCGAGGAGACTATCGCAATGTCAAGTTAATGGGTGGCCCGTCCACCAATCATGATGCATTGCAACGATTGGTAGACTCTGATACATGGTACAAAAGCTTTATTGTGCCAAACAACACGCACTTATCCTATCAGATTGCTCCCAATACCCCTGAGCCACCTCTGTCTGAGTTTGCTCGTAGAGTCGCCATAAAAGCCGTGGCTCAAGCCGATCCTTATAATCACCATTCATGGCCACGTTCAGCCACTGATAAGTACACAACCAAATCTACTATTACGTTAAAAGACGCACCAAATAGGCGTTGGATAAAAAGACAGGCAGAGGTTCCCAAAGGAGAGTTGTCTACCTTTAAATTTACCAATAGTACATTGGACAATACTCGCGATATCACCATTTACTCCCCAACTGTTAATAACAACAAGGAGAATAGTAAAGATGATGCGGTGCTGTTATATATCTTTGATGCGGAAGCCTATATTGATACGGTTGGATTGCCCACGATTTTAGATAATTTGATTGCAGAAGGTAAGGTTCCACCAGTGACAGCGGTGTTTATTAGCAATCCTGATAATGATGCCCGTGCACGTGAATTACCTGCCAACCCAATGTTTGCAGATGTATTGGCCAATGAGTTAGTACCACAAATAAATAAACGATTGCCAGTAGCGATACCAACGGATAGAACGGTCATTGCAGGGTCAAGTTATGGCGGTTTAGCAGCGACGACTATCGCACTACGTCACCCCGACATATTTGGCAATGTTATCTCTATGTCTGGGTCTTACTGGTGGCATCCAAAAGATCAGACAGCAGAAGATAAACACTTCGTAGCGTCTGAGGTAATAAAAATGGATAAGGCACCCGTTCGTTTCTTTTTGAGCGCAGGCGTGTTTGAAACGGCTCGTGGTAAAAGTGGTAGCAACGGTATATTGGGAACCAATCGTCATCTGCGAGACGTTTTATTGGCAAAAAGGTACGATACACATTATCAAGAGTATGCTGCAGGACATGATTACTTTGCTTGGCGAGGAATCATAGGAGATGGTTTGGTATCGCTTTTTCCGTCTAAGGAAAAGAAGTAATATCTCTTTTATTTAAACTAGCGCTAATGTTTAGCCTTTTACTACTAAATAAAATGATAGTGACTGAGTATTCATACTCTAACTTCTAATTTTCTATATAAAGTATTTTTTTAAAACCAACCTGCTAACAAGTAGCAAGTTGGTTTTAAATCGATTGTCATTAATTAGGATTATATTCTCTCAACGCCGCAATACGGTCATCAAGCGTTGGGTGTGAACGGAATAGGTTGGCAATACTAAAGCCTTGCGTTTGTCCTGATGAGATCGCAAATGCTTTCATACTCTCAGGCATTTGATCTGGTCGCTGTGCAGAAGGACGAAGCGCATCAAGCGCACTAATCATTTTTTCGCAGCTGGCCAATTTTGCACCCATTTGATCCGCACGGAATTCACGTAAGCGTGAGAACCACATCACGATGGCAGATGCCAAAAATCCAAGTAAGATATCCATTACGATACTCGTAATAAAGTAACCAATACCTGGGCGGTCACTGGTATTTTTAAACACAGTACGATCAACGAAACTGCCTACAATACGTGCAAAGAACATTACAAAGGCATTTACGACCCCTTGAATGAGGGCAAGGGTTACCATATCACCGTTAGCCACATGACCAATCTCATGCGCCAGTACCGCTTCGACTTCATCTTGATTCATATTTTGTAGTAGACCAGACGAAACCGCTACCAGTGCTTTATTTTTATTCCAACCAGTCGCAAAGGCATTTGGCTGCGAATTATTAAAAATACCAACCTCAGGCATACCGATATTTACGGCTCGTGCTTGTTTGGCGACTGTATCAACTAACCATTGCTCAGTAGCGGTGCGTGGCGATTCTATGACTACCGTACCAGTGGATCTTTTAGCCATCCACTTCGATATAAATAGCGACACCATCGAGCCGACCATACCGTAGATACCACACATAACGGCAAGGCTAATGTAGTTGAGACCACCTGCGCTGTGCACACCACCGATTCCAAAAAACCTCGATAAAATACCAAACACAATGCTAAATACCACAATCACTGCCAAGTTGGTTAATAAAAATAATCCAATACGCATCATGATGCTAACTTCCTATTTACAATGTCGGTATGGCCTCGATAAACGGTCATCTAAGAGGTTTGTTTGTTATGATAGATTTTACTGGGGTTTTGTGTGTCATACTATTTCAATATTGTCAAAATGCTAAAATAATCATGTTGTCCCAGCTATAGCGAGAATTTTTGAGAGAATTAGCGAGCTAGGTATATTAGCTCGTTGCCAAGACTGGTTAGCTACAGTACAACATCACTGAAACTATTGCCTATCGATCTAAGTATTAAGTTTTGGTCAGATTTTCTTATTTCGATTTCTCCAAAGATAATAATGACCAAGATTAATCTTTAAAAATTATAAAAATGAGAACATCCCATGCGACTAGAAATAAACATTATTGATGCCTTTACGGATACTTTGTTCAAAGGCAATTCCGCTGCAGTTATTGTCACAGATGAATGGTTAGCTGATGCTTTGATGCAGTCTATCGCGTCTGAAAATAATTTGTCTGAAACGGCTTTTATCGTTCCTGATGATAAAGGTGTTTATCATATTCGTTGGTTTTCACCATTGACCGAAATTGACTTCTGTGGTCATGCGACCTTAGCCTCTGCTTACGTGCTGTTTAAGAAAAACCCGAACGTAAAGGTTATTCAATTTTCAGCCAAAGCAGTTGGTATACTTACCATTGTCCAAACAGAATCAGGCAAGATACAAATGGACTTCCCCAATACAGTGCCTAAAAAAATTGATGAGATTCCTGATAGCTTATTGGCAGGTCTATCCATTGCTCCTGTTGAGGTATATCGTAATGCTCAAGCATATTTTGTCATCTATGATTCTGAATCTGATGTATTGAATGTTGTGCGTGATAATGAGACATTAAAGCAGCTAGCACCTTATGATGTGGTGGTAACTTGTCAGGCAACCTCAGAAAGTTATCAGAATTACGATTTTGTCTCTAGATACTTTTGGCCAGAAAATGGCGGTGACGAAGACCCCGTGACTGGTTCGATTCATACTGGGCTTGCACCTTTATGGGCAGAGCGTTTAGGTAAAAATGAATTAGTCGCTTATCAAGCATCTAGTCGAGGCGGCGTGCTTGACTGTACCGTAGCAGGGGATAGAGTGCTTATTTCTGGCAATGCCGTACCATATCTGACTGGATTTATCACCGTTGAGGAGTAGATACGTTTGACAGAACTGAAGACCGTTGGACTGTTTGCGCTGACCGCATTGGCTGAGATTGCAGGGTGTTATTTGCCTTATCTATGGCTGCGAGAGGGTAGGTCAATCTGGCTGCTGATACCTGGCGCGCTGAGTTTGGTCGCTTTTGTTTGGCTGCTGTCGTTACATCCGACCGCTGCAGGTAGGGTTTATGCAGCCTATGGCGGTGTATATATTTTTATGGCAATACTATGGTTATGGGCTGTTGATGGTATTCGTCCGACTTCATGGGACATAATAGGTGCTGTGGTCGCGTTACTTGGCATGGCGATCATTATGTTTGCACCGCGTAGTGCCTAGGGCATGTCTGCAATTCAATCGATGGTCATCTAAATGGGCTAAAAATGGCTAAATTTTGCCAAACCGCGTCAAATAGCGGGTTAATATCTCGATATTATCGACACTATTTTCCTTGTTTGACGGCAATTTATCTCATTTTTATGACCATTTTTAAAATGAAGACGCGCCCTAATTAGCAAATAGCAGATAATAAAAAACGGTTCGTCAAATGATTAGATTTGATGAACCGTTCTATATGATTAGTATCTATATATAAAATTAGTGCTTGCCTAGGATACTGCTACTATTGCCGTCTTTCTTAGCTTGTTTGGCGGCTTTTTTTTCTTTAGCTGTTAAAAGCGGCTTCTTTTTGACGTTCTTTTTACTGTCTTGACCTTTGCTCATGGTAACTCCTTTGTAGATAACGCATACAACCCGTTGAGCCAATTGAGCTGACTTAAAGTAAGTATGGTGACGACTAACATAGTCGCTTATTGAATCGAGTATAGGCTTAAGCGTTAGTAATAGATAGCACTCGCACAATTCGCCTACGATTTATTCCTTTTATTTTCTTTAGCCAAATCATTGTTTTAGCCAAGCCATGCGCCAACTGATTCGTTCAATTAATCATGGTATTCATAAGTGCTTACTTACGGATACATAGCGATTTGCTATAATGGCTAAAAGCCGATGAATAAACGCGGCAAACTCTTATTTATTAACATTTAGCACCATCGTGCTCACTGTTTTGGTCACCCTATTATGCGTATACGTAAACTGTTTAAATTCGAAAATGCTCACATCGTTCGCAACTGTAGCTCTGAGCGTTGCAAACACTCCATTCATGGTCATAGCTATCAGATTGAGCTGATTTTAGAAGCTAATCGTTTAGACCATGGGCAAATGGTTTATGATTTTGGTCTACTAAAATCTTCTATCAAAGATATTATTGATAGCTTTGATCATGCGATTTGTTTTTGGAACAAAGATGATCCTGAGTATATTGCAGCGTGTAAGAAATTTAGTGCACGTTGGATTAGCTTGCCAGTTTCACCATCGGCAGAGCAGTTTTCACGAGTGATATTCTTTTGGGCACAAGAAATACTACGTCAGACACAAATGCAAAACGGCGAAGCAGATGTCAGCGTGTACTCAGTGATTGCCCACGAGACGGCGACAGGGTATGCGCAGTGCTTTGCTGATGATGTTGCAAACGATCAAATGGGTCAGCTAGTCTTAGAAGACTTCGAATTCAGTGAGCAGGTTCGTGCTGAGTGGGCTGACTCTGAGCTGTATGCCAAACTGATTCGCGGTGAAAGCTTTACCAATCCAACTGTGACCATGCAGGTACAGACAGAGCAAGTACAAGCAGGTTCAGTCTAATGTGTGATGGTCAATCTATAGAAAATGAAAAATTCTTAAAGACTTTGATACTCAATTCTGAGCAAGACACTCAATCATTGGCTGAGCAATTAGCGACATTACCACTGACAGGTAGCGTGTGGCTGGCAGGGGACTTGGGCGCTGGAAAGACTACACTAACGCGTTACTGGTTACAAGCGCTTGGTCATACAGGTGCGGTAAAAAGTCCAACTTATACCTTGGTTGAGCCCTACAGTATTCAACGAAAGGATGGTTCGATCAAGCCAGTTTATCATGCAGATTTATATCGTCTGCAAGATCCAGAAGAACTGTCTTTTATTGGATTTGACGAGTATCTCGGTGAGCCTGAAGCATTGGTCATTATCGAATGGGCTAGCCGCGCTGATAGCTATCTTCCACCGCCTACGTTATTCATCGATATGACTCAAAGTGTAAGCGATGATAACGACACTGAAGCTCGCCAAGTGCAGTTGAGGTTGTCAAAGGCAGGTCAAGCGCAGGGTTTAGATCTATCGCAACTTATCATCTAAACGAATATCTAAATTATACCAATCGCTACTTTCCAAAAATATGACATCTATAAATGCCAGATAATCATCCTAATACCCGCATTAAAAAACTATCGCCGTTGCTAATTAATCAATTAGCAGCAGGTGAGGTGGTGACCCGTCCAGCAGCGGTGGTCAAGGAGTTGCTGGAAAATGCCATCGATGCTGGTGCGACTAGTATTGAGGTGCGCATCACTCAAGGCGGTATGGGCCTGATTGAGGTAGTGGATAATGGGGTCGGTATTCATCCTGATGACATGGTTATGGCCATTACCCGACATGCGACCAGTAAGGTTGCTGACGTTGCTAATTTGCATGGTATTACGACGTTGGGTTTTCGCGGTGAAGCGTTAGCGGCGATGGCTGCTGTCTCACGTTTGACCTTAATCAGTAGTCATGATGAGAGCGGTATCGGTCGTCAATTACAGGTCGTTGGTGTATTAGATGACACACCGAAACTGTTACCAGTTGTCCATAACCGCGGTACCACGATTGTCGTAAAAGATTTGTATTTTAACGTGCCTGCCCGCCGTGGCAACCTAAAATCTATTGCCACTGAATTTGGTCATATCGAAACCATCGTCCGAGAGGTTGCACTGGCGCGTGCCGATGTTGCTTTAACACTTTTTCATGACAATAAACAGCGGCTATCATTATCTGCAAGTGCTACGAGTATTAGTGGTAATAATGACAGTCGTTTGCCACTACCGCGGTTGGAACAAGCGACTGGTATGGCATTGATAGATAATGCATTAGCAATATCGATAGATTTGTCGAGTCTGATACAGTCGTCTGTAGAGTATGATAGTAGCAATGCTAATCAAGCAGCGATTAGTGGTTGGTTATGGCCATTGCATTATGAAAAATCTGACTTACCAAAGCTGATTTATGTAAATGGCAGACTGGTAAAAGAAGCGTTAATTAGCAATCAAATACGTCAACTGGCACAAGGTGCGCAGCTAGCAGGTATGGGGTATGCACTGTATTTTGATTTGCCAACGCAATGGTTAAATATCAATGTGCATCCATCTAAACAACGTATCAAAATCAGTCCATTGAATAATATTATGGCGCACTTAGGCCATACAGTTCGTACGCAGTTGAAAACGATCGATGTAACTAAATTTGGGCTTGGAATTGAGTCTGCATCTGAATCTGTACCGAAGCCAGAAGCTGATAGCCAATACATATCTGCGGAACGGGCAAATAATGATGCTTCTTTAAGTCGTTCTTCTGAAGTGCCCATCTCAAGTATTCAGCTTACTAATAACCCAAGGCAGCATAATAAAGTAGAATCTAATAAGCAGTCTTATCAGTCTACTGCAAACCAATTATCTTCAGATAATCCTTCATTGCAAGAGTCATTGCAATCTTATATCAATGAGCGCTCAGACCAAAGTAACAACAGTAACAACAGTAACAACAGTAACAACAGCACTTCATATTATTCTGATGGAGCAGCTACCTCTGCATCTTTACCAATTTGCTTAGATATCATTAACGATGTAGAAACTGTTGGTATTGACTCAAGCACAGATGATAGAAGTCTACCTTGGCTGTTATTTTATCACCAAGGGCAATGTGTACTGATAAGTGCTAAAAATTGGCAGTCTAAAATAAACCAGTTATTTGAGTCACTTACCTCTAGTCAGCAAGTATTCAAAAAAGATAGATTACCAAAAAGTGCTACTGAGTTTAATCAGCAACTTATAACGGTCAATGCGCAAATGTCTGTGCAAGATTCAATGGTTTTCGTGAATGATCTTACTGAAATAATGATGAACAATGCTATCAAGACGATAGATAGCCATCGCTTAGTAAAGCTAATGCTATCCTGAATATCTGAAAATAATTACAACATCTTAAAGCAATTAAACCAATTGATATCTGAGTTATCCATATATTATGAAAGGCCACTTTATGCAACATTCGTCTGATAGCATCTCTCACAAGTTGGCGGATAATAGCGTGGTTTGTCTTATGGCACCAACTGCTAGCGGCAAGACGTCACTGGCGTACGAGCTATACGATACAGGTCGTTTTGAATTAATTTCTGTGGACTCAGCACTGATATATCGTGACATGAATATTGGCACAGCCAAGCCAACAGCGGATGAGCTGGCGCGTTATCCACATCATTTGGTCGATATCATTGATCCTATGCAAAGCTATAGTGTGGCTGAGTTTGTCAGTGACGTTGCCCGCCTCATTGACGAATGTCATAGAAATGGCAAGATACCATTATTAGTAGGCGGCACCATGATGTATTACATGGCGCTACTCGATGGGTTGTCTCCTGTGCCCGATAGCGATGACAGCGTACGGGCGCGCGTAGAGAAGTGGCGTCAAGAGGAAGGTATTAGCGCTCTATATGATTATTTGGGTAGTATAGACCCTATAAGCCATGAGCGTTTGAATGCTACTGATACTCAGCGTATCACGCGAGCAGTGGAAGTCTATCTACAAACAAATATTCCAATAAGTGACTGGCAGCGCAAGCCAAAGCAAGCCCTAGCCCACAACCCAGAGCAGCAGTGGCACGCGCTATCGGTAATGCCAGTTCGTTCATGGCTACATAATCGTATCGAACAACGTCTAGATATCATGTGGAATGAAGGGCTAGTGGCTGAAGTCATAGACTTACTAAAAAAGTATCCGCTCACGCCTAATATGCCTTCGATGCGCTGTGTGGGTTACAGGCAAGTACTAGAATACTTGGTGCATATTGAGCATCCGATATTTGATGAGACTCATCTAGATAAAGCTCAATTTTATGAAGCTTTTGGAAAGCATACAGCTGTCAACGGAGAAAAAGAAATCTCAGATAATGTTGCTCAGTCAGCTACTCAACCAAATATGGCTAACCAAGAGACCGAGGCGCTTGCTTGTCAGGAAATGCAAAATAAGGCATTATATGCTACAAGACAGCTAGCAAAACGTCAGTACACATGGCTAAGAAAGGTAATGCAATTGCCTAGCGCATCATCGAATGGGACAGTAGAGTTTGAGAGCGGGGCTGATGCTAGCAGTCGTATGATATTACAAATGTTTGAAACCATGGCCGAAGCACGAGAGTACTTGTCTTAAGGTGCAATGATAGCTAACACAATTAGTTTCAAAAATTGACATAGATAGCTGTTATAATTTGGCTCAGTGCGTTGAGCCTTGTTATGATGTCTGGTTTATAGACTTTTGTAGACAGAAAGTATTAACGAAACAACTAGTTACTTAATTATTTACAATAATAACGTATTCGCGATAAAGTGGAATCACTTAAGAGCAATGAATATTTATTTAGATACGTTTTATAAAGAAAACACCTTATTGTATCTACCTTTTAGCCATTATAATTAAATTAACACTTAAAATAATTGGCACTCAAAACATAACTATATAATATTTAGGAGAGATTTCATGTCAAAAGGACAAACTTTACAAGATCCGTTCTTGAACTCGCTGCGCAAAGACCGCATTCCTGTCTCTATTTTTTTGGTAAATGGTATTAAATTACAAGGCCAAATTGAATCATTTGATCAATATGTTGTTCTCCTGAAAAACACAGTGAGCCAAATGGTATACAAGCATGCCATCTCAACAGTCGTGCCAGCACGTAACCCGCGTAGTAGTACGACGACAGGTACAAGTGCTCAGCCTCAGAGCGCAGCACCGACTGGATATCAAGGCGGTGGCTTTGAACGTGGTAGTAACCCTGCTGCTGGCGGCTTTGAAGAGCGCGGATTTGCATCGAGTCGCAGTGGATTCAATCGTGGTGGTTTTAGCCAAGGTCAAGATCGTGGTTTTGAACGCGGTAGTTTCGGTCAAGGTCAAGAGCGCGGGTTTGAGCGTGGTGGCTTCGGTCAAGATCGTGGGTTTGATACCACGGCAGATAATATAGGCTTTGAAGATAAGCCAAACGACGGTTCTAATGATAGCAATAGCTAACTCGTTGCATTAATTGAGCATGTTGTCTAGAAAATATTAAGACATGACTTATTCGTTTAAAACCTGCTGATAATAGTGGGTTTTTTTTGTATAGATAGCAGCAAGCTCTTTATTCAGTATAAAGCACTATATTAGTGTAGATTTTGTAGACCATTACTAATATGAAACATAGTGTAGTAAAATAGCGTATTGATTCATTATAAAAATAGAGCGGATTCATGAGTGATACCAAAAACAACTTAACCCATGAGCAATTTATTACCACTGCTATCGAGGCCATTAACACAGAGATATCTGCGTTAGCACTGCTAACAGAGCAGATTGACGACAGATTTGCACAAGCATGTGACATCATCCTGACTTGTAAGGGTCGAGTGGTGGTCACGGGCATGGGAAAATCAGGATTAATTGGACGCAAGATAGCAGCGACTTTTGCCTCAACGGGTACGCCTGCTTTTTTTATGCATCCTGGTGAAGCAGGGCATGGCGACTTGGGAATGCTTGTGAAAGGTGATGTACTGCTTGCTATTTCAAACTCAGGTGAGTCAGATGAAATCAAGATGCTACTGCCAGTTGTCAAACATCTAAATATCCCTCTCATCAGTATCAGTCGTGATAAGCGCGGTATGTTGCCACGAGCAGCTGATATTGTATTGACGCTCGGTCAGTCGCAAGAGGCTTGTCCACTTAATCTAGCGCCTACCTCCAGTACGACGGCTACTTTAGCGCTTGGAGATGCGTTAGCGGTTGCTTTAGTACATGCACGTAATTTTACTTCTGAAGATTTTGCATTATCCCATCCTGCTGGTGCCTTGGGTCGTCAGCTATTGACGCGTGTTGAAGATTTGATGCATACCAACTCAGAAGACTTACCATTGATTCATCAGCAGGCCCCATTGCAACAAGCTTTATTTACCATGTCTGCCGGACGATTAGGCATGACAGTAGTGACTGATGATAACAATAAGGTCGTCGGTGTGTTCACAGATGGTGATTTGCGCCGAGGGTTAGAAAAAGGCATCGATCTACAAACGCCAATGCATGAAGTAATGGTCAGTAATCCACGTCATATCAGTAAAACGATGCGTGCGTCAGATGCGCTAAGTGTTATGAATGAGAGTGGTATTAGCCAGTTATTGATCATTGATAATGAAGATCGTTTAGAAGCTATTATTACCGTGCATGATTTGCTACAAGCTGGGGTCAAATAAGGTTTGTGAGTTGCCGTTGAAATAGTTAAGCTATATAGAATAACGCTTCGAAAATAAATATTAAAAAGAGACAAATAATGCAGGACTTGATACAGAAAGCCGGACAAGTAAAACTATTGGTCATGGATGTCGATGGTATTTTATCCAATGGTCAAATCATCTATGATGCCAATGGTGTTGAGACCAAAGCGTTCTCAGTACATGATGGTGTGGGTGTTAAGTCTTTAGCCCGTTACGGTATTTTGACAGCCATTATTACCGGTCGTAGTAGTGCAATGGTGAATAAGCGCGCAGCAGAAATGGGCGTCAACCATGTGGTTCAAGGCCGTGATGATAAATTAATCGCATTAAACGAGCTGCTATCGTCTTTAGATCCTGCCCTGAATATCACTGCTGCCGACTGTGCCTATATGGGCGATGATTTACCGGATATCACAGCAATGCAAACAGTAGGATTCGCGGCAACCGTACCTAACGCGCATGCTGAAGTTATCAAGCGCAGTGACATGGTAACGACTCGTGCTGGCGGTACTGGTGCAGTGCGCGAGATATGTGACCTTATTTTAAAAGGTCATGGACATTATCAAGACTTTATCGCGCATTACACGCTTGATGAGGCGCAAACTCAGGATAACCAGTCGTGAATACACGTGTCTTAATTGTATTAGCTTTAATTATTGCTGGTATCGCAGGTTGGTTTTTTCAGCAGCAAGGCGACGTAACGCCGCCAGTCAATATTGAAACAACAGATGTCGATTATGAAGCCACTGATATCAAAGCCGTGCAGACCAATGAACAAGGTGAAACCGAATACGAGCTTACCGCTGAGTCTTTGACGCATAATCCTGAGACCAATCAGGATGAAATGTCAGGCATTACCATGAATTGGGAACCATCTGCAGAGCAACGCTATCGTATTCAAGCGGGCAGTGCAGCTATTAGTCAACAGACAGGGGAGCTTAGTTTATCAGGTGGATTTACACTGGTGAGCGAAGGCAATAAGAGTACTCCTGATATCGAACCGATAAAAGTAACTGGTAGTACGCTAAAAGGTAATACGAAATCAGGCAAAGTATACAGTGACGCGCCTGTGAAAATCGAACAAGGCATGAATCGATTTGAAGCCTCTAGTATGACTGCCAATCTTGAGACGGGTGAGTATGAATTTGGCCAAGTGGCTGTTGCCTTTTCTCCCTCTGAACGCCAAGATAAAGCATTATTTTAGTCAAAGTCTTTCTATTTACCGTATCAAAAAATAGCAGCTAGCATAAAGTTTGCAAATCCTACCACCTATTATGAAATGAGTTATTTATATGAAACTTAAATTTTTGCCTACTTTACGCGCATCATCACTCTGCTTGCACAAATTGCGCGCACTGCCAATGGTGATGTTATTGGCGCTACCGCTATATAGTCATGCATTGCCATCAGATTCTAATCAGCAGATCAAATTGCTAGCGGATAAAGCCACTTATAGTGAGCGTACCGGCGTGACCAGTTATGCAGGTAATGTCATTATTACTCAAGGTACGTTTAAGATGACGGCCGACAACATCACGGTCAATCTTTCTCAGCAGCGTAGCATTAACTCAGCGGTAGCAACTGGCCGTCCAGCGACTATGCAGCAAGTCGTCACGCAAGAAAAGGGCTTGGCAAAAGGGCAGGCTAATAAAATTGACTACAACGCAGTGTCTGGGATTATTACACTAACTGGTAATGCAAAACTGGTTCAAAATGGTGCAAGCTTCGCTGGTAATGTTATCCGTTATAGCCTAAAAGCAGGTGATGTTGAAGCAACCGCTGGCGGCAATCAGCGCGTTGAACTGGTATTCCCGCCTAACAATGGTACAAATCAGAGTGGCGTACGTTAATCCAAATAAACAGGCTATGAGTAAATAAGTCTGCCTTTAGCAATGCTTAAATTTTGTGAAAGTAAGAGTAAGTTATGAGCGATGATAAAAATCTAGACCTATCGGCATCAAATACCAATACGGCGCCTGTCGCTCGATTGACTATGCAAAATTTAGGCAAGCGCTATGGAAAGCGTTGGGTAGTCAAAGACGTTTCATTTTCTGTCGAACAGGGTCAAGTCGTCGGACTGTTGGGTCCTAACGGTGCTGGTAAAACGACTAGCTTTTATATGGTGGTGGGACTAGTCAATATGGATAAAGGCCGTGTTACGCTAGGTAAAATGGATTTATCTAAATACGCAATGCACGAGCGAGCGCGTGCAGGTATCGGTTATTTACCACAAGAGGCATCAATCTTTCGTAAATTGTCTATTGAAGACAATATCTTAGCTATTTTACAGACTCGCACAGAATTAAGTAAAGCTGAACAACAGCAAGAACTTGAAAAGTTGATTGGCGAGTTCCATTTAGAACATGTACGCAAGTCTCAGGGTATGAGCGTATCAGGCGGTGAGCGTCGACGCTGTGAGATTGCGCGAGCATTGGCCGCTGATCCTAAGTTTATCTTATTAGATGAACCTTTTGCAGGGGTAGATCCTATCTCTGTCGGCGATATCAAAGACGTTATTTTAACGTTAAAGAATCGCGGCATTGGCGTTTTGATCACCGATCACAATGTTCGAGATACACTGGCTATTTGCGAAAAGGCTTATATCGTCTCAGAAGGGGCTATCATTGCAGAAGGCACTTCGGCTGAAGTGTTAGAAAATGATTTAGTAAAATCTGTTTATCTAGGTAAAGACTTTCAAGTATAAGTGAGAGCGTTAAATTCCTTATCTCATACTCTATTTTATATAGTGCGCTCAAAACAAAAAGGTGCCGTTAAAGTAGCATTATCTGGTATGGATTTTCCTTACTTCCTATTCATTTTGTTTTCCAAACGCTGCGTAAAATTTATACCAACAGTTTTGTATTTTCTGATTAACTAATAGAGCTGGCTACAACTATTTTATATAGAGCTTATAAGCCAGTTACTACTTATATCTACAATTAATATCTCTACAATTAACATCATCCTCTTTCAAGTACAGCTTGCAAAACTAATAGCTGACTTATCATAACAAATATTTTTAAATCAGCGCTTATAAAGCGTGATAATACTTTCTTCATTATTCTTGATTGATCCTCTGAATAAGGCTTATAAGCTATGGCAAAAAATAAAAGCAGCTATGTCTGTCAGCATTGTGGTGCACATTTTGGTAAATGGGCTGGACAGTGTACGGATTGCGGGGAATGGAATAGCTTGGTCGAAGCCCCAAATGTCAGCATGCCCCATCATAATAAGAGCACCGCTAAGCCTAATAACGCACGAGCTGCTACTCGTGGTAGCAGCGCGCCAGCTGGTAACTACTCTGGTACTCACAGTGCTGTCATGCCGCTTAATGCAGTAAGTGTGACGCTCGACACACGCCTACCAACCGGTATCAGTGAGTTCGATCGCGTACTGGGTGGTGGGTTAGTGGCGGGTTCCGTAGTGTTAATCGGTGGTGATCCAGGTATTGGTAAATCAACGATTTTGCTACAAACCGCGACCAATATGGCACGAGCTGATTCATTGGCAGGTAGTGCATTATACGTGACGGGTGAAGAGTCACTTGCACAGGTGGCCATGCGAGCCAAACGTTTAGACTTGCCTGCTGATAGACTGCGTGTATTGGCCGAAACTAACGTAGAAACTATCTGCGCTGCATTAACGCAAGAGCAGCCAGCCATCGCTATTATTGATTCTATTCAGACGATTTATACGGACGCTATTAACTCTGCACCAGGTGGTGTCAGTCAGATTAGAGAGTCTGCTGCAATTTTGACTCGCTATGCTAAGCAAACAGGGACAGCGCTATTTTTAGTAGGACATGTAACCAAAGAAGGTACGTTAGCGGGTCCGCGAGTATTGGAGCATATGGTTGATACCGTACTTTATTTTGAAGGCCAGTCTGACTCGCGTTTTCGTATGATTCGTGCGGTCAAGAATCGCTTTGGTGCGGTTAATGAACTGGGTATCTTTGGTATGACTGATATGGGGCTCAAAGAAGTCGCCAATCCATCAGCGATATTTTTAAGTCGTTATGACAAACCTGTTGCTGGATCTGTAGTAATGGTCAGCCGTGAAGGTACAAGGCCGTTACTAGTAGAAGTGCAGGCCTTGGTCGATGATTCACAAGGCTCGCCTAGAAGAATGGCACTGGGTTTAGACTTCCAACGTTTATCCATGCTACTAGCAGTGATGCATCGTCACGGCGGGATACATACTAGTGGACAAGATGTCTATGTCAACGTTGTTGGTGGCGTCAAAGTTATAGAAACGGGATCTGATTTGGCCGTACTGTTGGCCTGTGCTTCAAGTATTAAAGAGAGGGCGTTACCATCTTCATTAGCAGTATTTGGTGAAGTGGGTCTATCGGGCGAGATACGCCCAGTACCTAACGGACAAGAACGCTTGAAAGAAGCGATGAAACATGGGTTTAAACATGCCATCATTCCAAAGGCCAATGCGCCTGCTAAAGATGCGCCTCAGTTTAAAGGTATCAATGTGATTGCTGTTGAGCGACTCGATGATGCTATCGAAAGCGCCTTTGAGTTATAAGTTATATAGAATTAGTAGTACTTTGTTTTGAGTAGTTTAGTCGCTACTGTTAGTTTGGAACGATAAATATAGACCATAAAAAAAGCCTAACTAATGATGAGTTAGGCTTTTTTTGCTATATAGGCTAGCAATATTATTAGTCTCTAAAACTGATACCTAAAGTTAAGGTCCTGCAACGCGCTCAATAGCAACGTTACCCACGCCTTTACTCGTAATACCGAGTTTTTTGGCGGCACCATAAGATAAGTCTAATACACGGTTACCATGAAATGGGCCACGATCGTTCACTTTTACCACGACACTTTTGCCATTGGTCTTGTTAGTGACTTTGACATAGCAGTTCAATGGCAATGAGCGATGCGCTGCAGTTAAACCGTTCATGTCAAAAGTTTCGCCACTGGCAGTCTTGCGACCATGAAACTTACGACCATACCAAGACGCGAGGCCAGTTTGCTTAAATTTGCTGACAGAGTTAGAGGCAACAGCTGTTAGACGCTCTAATACATCTTCGTCATTGGTAACTTGTGTCGTATCGTTGGCTAACAATGAGCTGCTAAGTGCCAATGAAGTCGGCTGACGGGCTGACTTTACCAAACTTGATGCACCATCATGTTGACGGCTTAATTCACCAAGTACACGGTCAATGTGGGAGGCGTTATCTTGCGAAATCATAGCAAGTGTGGTCTTTGCTTCTACAGCATTTGCATTGGTAGCGACTGCAGAGCCAGCAAATAACATTGCTGACATTGTAAGTAAACCAGATAAACGCTTGTTCATAAATACCTCTATAACTTATACATCAAAACCTAACTCTAAATATTTTAGATTGAGCATGGCATTAATCTATTATTTTCATATTGATTAATGAGCGGCTCTTATAGATATTAATATATGGTAATTTTTCATTTCATTATCATCAGTATTCAGCAGAAACAGAGCTAAAGTGACTGATGATACGCTCAAATGATAGTTAGCGATAAGCATTGAATACAAAGTCCAAAATCAGGACTAAGTGACAATGTCACTATATGTTGTATTTACATGATGTGCGATCTACAAACTTCTTTAGAGTGCTACGTTAATAAAAGGTTCAGAGGACATCGCGTATCGCTTTGTTATCAAACCGTTAATTAAGTAGTGTATTTGAAAGTCTGGAATCTACAAGATGCTAACTATACGGCTACGCTACAACCTAAATATATTTAAATGCAAAGTTTATTAGTAGCTATGTACGGGTTATGTATCAGAGTACAGTAAAACGAGGTTAACGCAATTTTTTGTAAAAAACAAGGAATAAAATCTTTCTGAACTTATAGGCGATTAACTCATATTGAAAATCATGTCTATTTACTATTAAAAATAAGAGGCACTAAAACGAACAATTATTTCGGATTTGTAACTATTCTAGTGATTGATATGAACATAAATTATATGAAGACCATTAAAATAAAAAAGCCACAGCGCTAAGGATAAAACTCTGCTTCACGCTATGGCTCATTGTCTTTTATCAAATCATTAGTAGTACAAAACAATTTATCTTAATGGTACTACCATAATTATTATAACGACTTACTTGAAAGACGAATTATACAGAAAGTATATTATACAAGTTAGCCGGATTTATGTGTATGGATAGACATGAGTAGGCCAAATCCTGCCATCAGAGTCACGATAGCCGTACCCCCATAACTAATAAATGGTAGTGGAACACCTACGACAGGCAAAATGCCGCCAACCATGCCGACATTGACGAATATATAAACAAAGAAAGACATGGCGATAGCACCAGCCAACAATCTACTATAAACATCAGGATGAGTGAAAGCGATATATAAGGCGCGTGATAAAAGGCAGAAATAAATGAACATCAGTAGCATCACACCGAGTAAACCAAACTCTTCGGAGAAGGCGGCAATAATAAAGTCAGTATGGCCTTCTGGTAGGAAATGTAGGTGTGATTGCGTGCCTTCTAGATAGCCTTTTCCAGTAAGACCACCAGAGCCAATGGCTGTCTTCGATTGAATGATGTTCCATCCAGCACCTTGTACATCTGCTTCAGGATTAAGGAGTGTTAATACCCGCGTACGCTGATAGTCATGAAGTAAAAAGTTCCAAGCAAAAGCAATAAACGGCACAGCTAAAATTACAGCAGCAGAAATCAATCGCCACGAGAGGCCTGCTAAGAAAAGCACAAATATGCCGCTAGCAGCGACCAGTAACGACGTACCAAGATCAGGCTCTTTAGCAATTAATAGCACCGGTACAATGATCAATGCTAAGGTAATAGCAATGCTAGATGCTGACGGTGGCAAATCACGCTTAGACAAAAACCAAGCACACATCATTGGCATACCAAGCTTCATAAACTCTGAAGGCTGCACACTACCGAACCCAGGCAAATTGATCCAGCGCTGAGCACCCATACGTACTTCACCGATAATATCTACCAATACCAATAATATAAGTCCTAAGACATAAAATATGGGCGTAAAAGTACGATAGAGACTGGGCGGTATCTGCGCCATGGTAAACATTACCGCGAATGCCACTCCATAACTGACCATTTGGCGAATGACCATACCAATATCTTGGCTGGCGGCGCTGTATAGAATCGTCAGACCAATACAACAAACCGTCAATAACAGTAAAGTTAACCATGGGTCGATATGAATACGTTGCCATAGCGTCGGTGCATGACCTTGACCCAAATGATGGCTCTGACGTGAAAAACGATATTGCGGGTTAGAAGACATAGGCAGAATTTGGCTAACAATTGGTGTAGGAGGGAAGTACTAACTAAATTATCTCATTATAAATAATGATGAGAAGCGTACTTAAAAGTACCGACTCTAATAGAAGTATGAGAGTAATCAACAACTAGATAACTCACAAGTAAGTAATAAAGTCACTCCATTATAAAAGTTGTAAGGATAAGTGTTAATTATCAATATTGAACTTCAAATTAGAAGCGATAGTTTAGCCTGCTTGTTGAAAATTTGATAGTATCGATAAAACGTTTTTAGCGGTAGTTTCTTGCAATGATAAAATTAAAAATCCATGCGTATAGGCAGATTTGCCAACCTATTATTACTCTTATTCTATGTGCTGGCAGTGTCAGTGCTCATGCCGTTATTATCAGCGACGATAGTGAACGCCGTATTCAAATACGTCAAAGTAGCAGTACAAGCAATAACAGTAATGCGTATATAACGCCATCTGCCAACAGTTCAAATCAGCGTCCTGGTGTCACTATGTTGAGTGGTGCGAGTGCATCAAATGGCGACAGTATGCAAAACTTGATTGTGCAAAAGCAGCGTGATTTCGAGATTGATGCTAGGTTGTCCATTGAAGAAAACAAACGTGTGAATGTAGTGAGACGTGGTACTACTTATAGTACAGCAAACAACACCTATAATGGTGCTTATAACGATTCTATGAATATGGACTTTAACGCGTGGTTAAATAGCAATAGTTATCGTGCCAGACAAGTAGCAGAGTATGAGCGTTATCTTAGCGCACGAGTCGGATCACAGAATGTACCGCCATTGTCTCAACTGCTGACGACTGCCCGTAGTTGGAGTAAATGCGGGTATGAGCCTTATCAACTGCCACCTCAAGAACTATGGTCTAACATTGTACCAACATTACGCCTTTATAGTGAGTTGAAAAACCAAGGTATTTTACCACTTAGTAGTGAGATACGTTCGGTATATCGTAACCCAGGTTTGAATGATTGTGCAGGCGGGGCAGACGGTAGTAAGCATATGAATGCAAGTGCTATGGATATCTGGGTACCTGAGTACGAAGACAATTTATGGCGCTTGAGTACCATGCATGATGGCTTATGCCAGTTTTGGCAGTATCAAGGACAGCCTTATAACTTTGGCTTAGGATTATATGCGACAGGGGCTATTCATTTAGATACTGATGGTTATCGTAAGTGGGGGTTCAATCACGCTAGTAGCTCCTCTTCTTGCCGCTATTAATTGATTTATCAAGAATCGAGAATTCAAATAATTATAAAGTTAGCCGAGATAACGCTAGATATATATTCATTTTTATATATACTATTCCGGTGTTTACTAAAAATAATAATTTTGTAATTATTTGGTAGGATTCATAGGATAGATGCATGAGTTCATTAAAAATTTGTTTGGTCTTTAAAAACTATGCTTTAATAATATCTGTTATCAATCGCCTTTATATTTTCATGGCTTATAAAGAAAACCACCAAATTTACTTTAAGCGAAAACTATGAAAAATCAGCGCTCGACAATGAAAAACTATCATAAATTAAATAACGAGAAGCAAAGTTTTTTGCACTCGAACTATAAGTATGGCGCTTTGTTTACTTCTGCACTTATGTCGGTATTATTGATTAATGCGTGTAGTACAGAGATGTCCTCTGAAAACAATATGATAGTGACGGATAAAGCTGATAGACATATACAAAGCTCTAAAGAGATAGAAGATAGTATCAAGAACTCTTACGCTCGTTTAGCCTCTAAGCGCTCTGATGTCTGTCCAAAATTAATTCAAGAAGAAACAGGTAATCAGGTTATCGAACGTATATCAGAGGTCATGGTAAATGACTACTGTGATTATTTCTTATATCCGCGAGAGGGTCAGCGCCTCAATGTTAAAGTAGATAACCGTCAAATAGAAGCGCTATTAATTGTGCCGACGCTACATAACTTTGCCAATGGTAATTATAAAGTGACGTCTTATGATAAGCATGTTATCCGTTTGAGCTATAACGGGGCTACCCATAAGCCTGAGCATTTTGTCTATGATGTTGCGCTAAAAATTTCTGACGCCAAGTATTCCTAATGCCAAGCATTAAGAATGTTCTGCTTCTTATTTAAAGATTATAGCCGTTCAAATATTTAAATGGACATATTATGAGTAGTATTTTTTACCATTTATAATACGTCCATTGGATTGATAACGCTTATTTCTAATATTGCTTCCTAGCGATTTATTTCTTACTGGTTTTTTCTACCACTTTCTTTTCTTTCCAAGGATCTTCTTGCCCAACCGTAACTATTAAAAAGTTATCAGGCTTTAGCGTATCTCGCATGGTTTGATTGACCTCTGAAAGTGTGACTTGATCAATGCGATTGGTATAGTCAGCTAAGTAATTATTCGGCAATTGGTAAAAATTCATCATTCCAAGTAAGCTATTAATACCAGCATTGCTCGCAAACCCCATCGGGAAGCTGTTTTTCAAATTATCTGTAGTTAAGCGCATCTCCTCATTGGTGATACCCTTGTCTAGCGTCTCATTGATAACCGCTAAGCTTGCATCAATAGCCGCACGCGCCTTGTCATTACGTGTTGAAAAACCAATCTGGTAGGGACCTCGAGAGAGCATCGGATTCATCGATCCCGAGATTCCATAAGTATAGCCGAGGTTCTGTCTTACCTCCGTCATTAGTCGCGCATTAAAGTCACTGCCTGCCATGACTTCGTTTCCAACAGCAAAGTTGGTCTGCTGCTGCTGTGCTATTGGGTCAGTTGCCCGTTTACTACCCAGCTGTCCCATGAGTACAGTGGTTTGAGTGCTTGGGAATGGAATATGAACGTGCTGCGCTTTAGTAAGCGGTTTCGGCTCAGGTAAATCAGTGGCAGCTTGGCCGGTAGGCAATTTAGCAGTGATGTCTTCTGCCAGTTTTTTGGCTTGTTCTAATGTCAGGTTGCCTGTCATAGCAACAGACGCGTTTGCTGCTACCAGATATTTGTTTTTAAAGTCTATCAGTTGTTGTTTCTCAATCGTAGGAACGCTTTCTAGCGTGCCGACTGATGGATGCGCGTAAGGGTGAGTACCGTACAAAGCATCATTGAAAGCGATACTTGCTAGGCTATTGGGATCTTGTTTTTGTTGCTGCAGGCCTACCAACAGTCTTGCTTTATTGCGAGCTAGAACTTGCTCGTCAAACGTAGGCTCACTTACCATCTGTGTCATTAAGTCAATGGCTGGCAGAAGATGCTTGTCATCAGATAGGCTACGCAGTGAAACAATAAACATATCTTTATATGCGCTACTGCTTAGATTGATGCCCAACGTTTCCACTGCACGTGTAAATGCGTTCTCATCTAGACTTTTGGAGCCCTGTTCGAGCATCGTCGCTGTCATATTAGCAATACCAAAACCATCCTTTTTGATACTACCATCACGCGCGCTACCAGCATTAAAACGCAAATCCACATCGACGATTGGCAAGGTGGTCGTTTGTACAAACATAACAGGTACGCCAGACTTGGTCTTAAACTGTTGAATGGTCGGTACGGTGACTTTTAAAGGTTTGTCATCATCTAAGCTGGTCAGTTTAGATAAGGCAGCAATTGGCGCACTTGCATCGACTGCAGCAGGTGCGCGGTAATCTTCAGCAGCTGTTGTATCTGCCTGCGCGGTAGTAGCTAAGACGCTAAAAGCAAAAATTACGCTAGCACTGAGGTAGGCTCGCTTTTTAGATGCGATAGTGCTGCTTATAGAGGATGAAGCAGTCTTAAAAGATTGTTGTCTTGCTTTAGAGTCGTATTTATTCTGAATCATGAGTTTCTTCTTATTAAGAATACGGTGCTATGGCCATTTTTATGAGACGTTTGATAATAGGCAGCGACTATTTCGCTGAGGTTTTATTGTCTTTAGGTGGCACGACATGCATCACCGTCAAGTTGTCTTTGACCAAATATTTTTTGCTGGCAGCCTGAATGTCAGCCACACTGATACCGTCGAGCTTAGCTGGTAACTTAGCAAGCAGTCTGTCATCTAGACCGATAGATTGTAACGAGCCAATCATACGTGCCTGTCCTTCCATGCTGTCTTGCGCATAAATCAAACCAGTAACCGTATTGGTCTTGGCGCGACTGATTTCATCATTGGCAATAGGATCGGTTTTTAGTTTTTCTATTTCTGAAGTTATGGCTTGTTGTGCTTGCTCCAAGCTGACGCCTTCACGAGGTGTTGCTTGTATTAGAAATAGCCCATCACCGCGATCTAGTAAGTCGTAAGAAGTACCAACCGTCGTCAATATACCTTGCTCCCGTATCAGTCGACTCTCTAAACGTGCAGATAAGCCGCCATCGAGCACATCTTGCGCAAGTGACAGGGCATAAGCTTGTTTTTCATTGTTGGTGCCTGCCGTGGCAAGGCTTGGTACGTTGTAACCCATCAGTAGAACGGGCACTTGTACGGCTTGCTCAGAGTCTACCTTTTGATAACCACGGAAGCCTTTTTGAGTTACATAGGTACGTTTGGGTAGGTTGCTTTTTTCTAAATCACCAAAGTAACGTTTGACTTGAGTAAGTACTTCTTGTGGTTGCACGTCGCCGACGATGACTAACGTTGCATTATTTGGTGCATACCATGTCTTATACCAGTCTTTTAAATCTGAAAGTTTAATCGATTCTAGCTCGTTCATAGGCCCAATGACAGATTCGCCTTTTGGGCTGTCAGGTAAGGCTAGTAAACGAAATGACTCATACGCTTTGGCAAGCGGATTGTCATCAGTACGTTGGCGGCGCTCTTCCATGACCACTTGATGCTCTTTGGCAAATTCTTTGTCATCGAATATAAGGTTTTTCATGCGATCTGCTTCAAGCTCTAACGCTAATGGCATACGATTGGCAGGGAATAGCTCGTAGTATCCGGTATAGTCATAGCTGGTAAAGGCATTGTTGACGCCGCCAAACTTAGCAATTAGCCGCTCATAATCATCACTAGAGACATTGGTCGTGCCCTTAAACATCATATGCTCAAGTAAGTGAGAGATACCGCCTTTATCAAGAGGCTCATCTGCCGAGCCCACTCGGTACCAGATTTGTGTCATAGCGACTGGGGCACGGTGATCTTCCTTTATGACGACTTTTAGACCATTTTCTAACTGATATTCATGTCGACCTGACATGTCCATTGTCAACTCAGATGGCTGTGTGTCTTTGCTCGTTTTATTTTCATCTGATATGTTTTGAGCCAAGCTATCTGTTGTGATTGAGCTTGTCGCAGTTGCAGAGTTAATAGGCATCGTATTGGTTTGACATGCAGCAAGTGACGCTGCTACTGCTAAGGCACAAGCAATGCGTAATGGCGCAGCTGCTAGAGGTAAAGACAATGGCATGGTATGGTCTACTTATATAAAATAATAATAGAAGAATTAAATGCTAATCATAGCGATAGAAGGCATTACAAAGAGGTCTGAGCACCAACCATAACGCTAGCAGTCGGTCTGAACTCTTGCGTCGTGGTGCAACCTGTTACCAATATAGCCGTCGTTAATAAAACAGCCACACTAATGCTGCTGGTTTTTTTGTAGTGCTTAGAGAGTAATGACATAACGGATTCCTAATAAGTATTTATCGAATAAGTCTTGGTAGAGTAGGCGAAGTCTGACAAGTAACAGGTCAGAATTTTGTGTCCAAACCTTAAGCAAAACTTTCTCAAATCATCGAGTGATTTTTTAAACAGATAAATTTTGACGATAGTCTAATAGGGTAAGGGCTGAGCATGACTTGAATTATGCTAAAATAGGTCAAAATTAGATATTATGTCGCTTGTAGCCAGATGACAATATGTAAATCCATTAACAATAAACAAATAGTTGATCGTGATAACTTTTAGGGCAAATTTATGAACAACCCAAACAATAGCAACCGCGTAGTCATTAACCTTGATGCTGGTCTTGACGACTTAGATGACGATGATATTACCTTACCCAGTCTACCAGTGCAATCTGTGCCCATTATTGATGAAACAGAGAGTATTGCTCCACAGAAGGACAGTACGGTAAACCAGGACGTCTCTAGCAATGATGCTGCAGAAAATATTGCTTTGGCGACGCCAATTGTCATGACAGAAGAGCATAATGTCCCTAAAGGTAATTCTGAAAGCTTTTCAAGCGCTACAGAGACAGGCGCTACAGGTCAATCAAATGCTGCGTCAACTATTCCCGCTATGCCGCTGCAAGAACAGTTAGGTGATACGCCAAGCGTAAACCCAGTGGCTAACAGCGACGTACAGGCAGATACTGCAAAAAAGCCTGCTACAGAGTCACAAGAGACTGAAGAAAATAAGAAGAAAGGCAGCTGGTTCAACCGTATGAAAACGGGCCTCAGTAAGTCACGCAAAAACTTAGCCGAAGGCATGGTCAGTATCTTAATCGGTGGTAAAGAGATTGATGACGAGCTATTAGAAGAAGTCGAAGATCAGCTATTGGTAGCCGATATTGGCGTCAACGCGACGAACCGTATCATCAAGAGCCTCACCGAGCAGACAGATCGTGGTGACTTGATCTATGCACACTCTCTATATAAAGCATTGCAAAGTGAGTTGGTTGATATCCTTACACCAAAAGTTGAGCCATTGGTGATTGATACTAGCAAAAAGCCGTTTGTTATATTGGTAGTAGGGGTCAATGGCGTAGGGAAAACCACAACGATTGGTAAGCTTGCCAAGCGCCTACAAGGTGAAGGCAAATCAGTCATGCTGGCAGCGGGCGATACGTTCCGTGCGGCAGCTACTGAGCAGCTACAGATTTGGGGCGAGCGCAATCATATTCCAGTGGTAGCTCAAGGTCATGGTTCTGACAGCGCTTCTGTCATTTTTGATGCAATGCAGTCAGCCAAAGCAAAAAATATCGATGTGCTTATCGCCGATACTGCGGGACGTCTGCAAAACAAGACACATTTAATGGCAGAGTTGGAGAAAGTCGTACGTGTCATGCGTAAAGCGGATCCAAGTGCCCCGCATGAAGGTATGATTGTGCTAGATGCTGGCACGGGTCAAAATGCTATCAACCAAGTCGAACTGTTTAATAAAGTTGTGCCACTGACAGGTATTACTATTACTAAGCTAGACGGTACTGCTAAAGGTGGTGTGGTATTTAATATTGCCGAAACGACAGATGTGCCTATCCGCTATATCGGTGTGGGTGAGTCGATTGATGACTTGCGTTCTTTTAGTCCGAAACAATTTGTCGCCGCTTTGTTCGAGACCAACGATAAAGAATAAGAGAGCCAGTTTTAATTGGTAAATCATTTTTGAGATAATTTGGAAGTAGACGCTATGATAGTTACCACAGCAGCCTTTGGGTCACATCGATTAACACTGATTGCTCGTGTCAATGGGCATGGTCAGCCTATGCTCGTTGAAGCCAACTGGCTGCTGGCAGGTAACTCATGGCATAGCTCAAAATCTGTACCCAAACTTAAAAAGTACTATGGCCTGACAGACGAAGACTTTACCTTTATAGATAAAAATAGCCTAAGCATGAGTGAGCCTGCTCAAGCATTATTAATGGAAACGATTTTCCAACTCAAAGACTATGCTGATGGTAAACGTAAGACATTGGATTTGCCTTTAGACTTCTCTATGGGTACTGAGTTTCAGCAAAGAGTATGGCAGGCACTGCAAGGTATTGAGTATGGCGAAACCATCAGCTATGCCACACTCGCGCAGCGTGTCAACAGTCCAAAGGGATTCCGTGCGGTTGCGCAGGCCAATGGCAAAAATCCTTTTAGCATTATCGTGCCTTGTCATCGAGTGATTGCAAGCGACGGTAAGCTCGGTGGCTATACAGGCGGGCTAGATAAAAAAGAGTATTTACTATCATTAGAAGGAAGTTGGACGTAAAACTAAATCTATCTTAATAAAAAAGGGCCAAATACTTTTAGTATCTGGCCCTTTTTACTGAAAAATTAATACGCTTATGCTTCAAGTTGCGCCATGACGTCAGCAGAGAAGTTCACGTTAGTATAAACCTCTTGTACATCATCCGCATCTTCTAGCATATCAATCATCTTCATGATCTTTTCAGCATCATCGACATTGTCGATCTCAGCCGTGGTAGATGGTGACATAGTGACCTCGGCGTTGTCAGAAATAAGACCAGCCGCATTAAGGGCATCTTGAACTTGACCGAAGCTTTCCCATTCAGTAATAACGAGTAAGCTTTCACCATCATTTTCAATATCAACGGCGCCCGCATCTAATGCAACGAGCATGACCTCATCTTCTAAGCTGACATCGTTAAAAGTGATCTCGCCACGTTTAGTGAATAAATACGCCACTGAGCCTGATGTGCCAAGATTACCATCATTCTTGGTAAAAGCATGACGTACTTCGCTAACCGTACGGTTAAGGTTATCAGTCATGGTTTCGACCAGTACAGCCACACCACCGACACCATAACCCTCGTAACTGACTTCTTCCATGTTTTCATTATCGCCGCCGCCTGTACCACGGTCGACAGCACGATTAATCGTGTCGCGCGTCATATTGACTGATAGGGCTTTTTCGATAACGGCACGTAAGCGTGGGTTTTTGTCAGGATCGGGATCGCCTTGTTTGGCAGCTGAAACGATTTCACGAATAATCTTGGTAAATATCTTACCCCTTACTGCATCCTGACGGGCTTTACGGTGTTTAATATTTGCCCATTTTGAATGGCCTGCCATATAACATCCTTAAGTTCTACGTACTATTTTTATGGGTAAAAAGAGTGATCAACAACAACCTTCGATATCTGATTGCCTAATTTTATACTATCATTACTTTGTCTATTTGAGGTAGTAGCGCTACTGGCACGTTAACGATTTGTATGTTGTTGAGAGTGCTTTTTTGCTACACTGTGGCAACTTATAGATTGTATTCACTGTGATAGGTGAGCGATATTATAAACCAGTTTTAGCTATTTTGACCAACTTGCCCTTATCCATCACATTTTAAGTCATTGCGTGCTATCAAGCCATTGATTTTATAAAGTACTGATTCTATGAAGCAACCAACCGCCGAAGCTCTTACACACTTGCGTAACCGTACGCATATCATTATTGAAGGCACAGATACTCGTCTGGGTAAGCTCTTTGATATTGTATTGCTGATTGCAATTTTAGCCAGTGTGGCCGTCGTCATGCTTGATAGTGTGCTATATATGCGTTTGCAGTATGGCACGTTGTTCTTTTATGCAGAGTGGTTTTTTACCATTTTGTTTACCATTGAGTATGCGTTAAGGCTGTTTTCAGCACCCAACCGCTTACGCTATGCTTTTAGTTTCTTTGGGATAGTAGACTTACTGTCTGTATTGCCAAGTTATTTGAGCCTAATGTTTGTAGGCGTGCAGTATCTACTCGTGATACGGGTATTACGTATTTTACGTGTGTTCCGTGTTCTTAAGCTCAAAGCCTATATGCAACAGGCTGGGTTTTTAGCGTCTGCATTAAAAACCAGTCAGCAGAAAATTACGGTCTTTTTCTTATCGCTTGTATTATTGGTAACCATCTTTGGTTCAATTATTTATGTGGTAGAAGGGCCGGAAAATGGATTTACCAGTATTCCATTGTCTATCTACTGGGCAGTTGTCACGATGACAACGGTTGGCTATGGTGATATGTCACCCAAAACACCGCTCGGCCAAGCAATTGCAACCATGGTCATGATCACGGGTTATTCGATTATTGCGGTACCAACAGGTATTTTTACGTCAGAGCTAGCACGTAACATGCGCCCACAACTTAACCCGGTGACTTGCCCCAACTGTGGTAAATTCGGCCATGCAGTAGGGGCAGACTTTTGCGATCGTTGTGGACACGCGCTACATATCTAAAGATAGATTTAATCGTGACAGTCAACATACCTACTACGCATCGATATATTCATCAACCAGTGGTGACAGGTCGATCTCGACGCCTAGATTGACCAGATTCCAGTATTGTCCTGATACAGTACGATCTAGCATCATAGTGGTGGCTGAGGGTTGAAACTGACCGAAGTACTTCAAAGACGTACGCATCTGGGCGATTGCCTCGTGATGGACTTGGCTACTCCCAAAATCAAATGCGCCTTCTTGATACGGGCTAATGGATAAAGGTTTAAGCCCAATCGATAGCCACTTTTCATAAAACTCACCAGGGATATTCTTGTCATCTTCGCGGCGAATATCTAGGGCAATCAAATCTTGTTCAAGTGCGGTGACGTCACCTTTTAGCGCATGTTTGACAAAGCGTTTGAATAATTGCACTTCACTATCGCTATAACTGCGGATGCCACCAAAATCATAAGCCACGACACTGCCGTCATGACGGAACGCAAAGTTACCTGGATGAGGGTCGCAGTGCATACGGTACAACCCAAACAGCTGACCTGCGGTAAAGTGAAATAGACGCTCTGCTATTTTTTGTTTGACCTCATTGTCCCATGTCGCAGCGACAGTCAATGTCTCTCCCATCTCTTCAGTCAGCGTTAAAATCCGTCTAGAAGAGTGGCTACTAATCACTTTGGGAATAATAAGGCCTTCATCTTCTGCATGAAAAGCGCCGAATACGCGTAAGTTATGAGCTTCTTTAACATAGTCTAATTCATCGTGCAGACTCTGGCGAATCTCATTAAAAAGCTGCTCTTGTAGTTGCTTGCTCATATTGAGCACGCCAGCGATTTTTAATGCCATACGTACTTGTTTGAGATCGCTATCACAGTTTTCATCAACATCAGGGTACTGGACTTTGACCACCACTTTTTGACCCGATGGCAACGTCGCTTTGTGCACTTGTCCAATGGATGCTGCGGCAAAAGGCGTCTCTTCAAACTCGCTGAATAATTCTAAGATCGGCGCTTTTAGTTCGCGTTCAACTTGGGCTCGTATCTGCGCATACGGCATTGGCGGCGCATCTTTTTGCAGCTTTTCAAGTGCTGACGCAACCTCAGGCGGGAACACATCCTTATATTGTGAAGCAATTTGTCCGACCTTCATTACTGCGCCTTTCATCTCACCCAACGTTTCGGCAATTTGAACACCCACGTCTTGCATCAGATCTGAGCGAGCTTGCAGACGCTTTTCTTCGTCACTTGAGAGATGCTTAAATGAGTTTTTAGCGGCTTTGCCAGCAATACTTGCTGTCATACCAGCGAGTTTCATAAAGCGTTTTCCGGACGATTTTGCCATTCATGTCACCGTATAATGGGTTGTTTGCTCAGTCGTAATTCTATTATTTTAATTGCAAAATTACTGTTTGACTAATGTGTGAAGACGCGAGTAATCATTTATAAAAAGTAAGCACAGTCATATCATTTGTTTGTGTCAACTGCATACATATTGCTTAACCAGTAATCAAGTGCCATTTGATAGCCTAATTGTCCCAAGCCGCAAATGACTCCGACCGCAACATCACTTAGATATGAATGATGACGGAAAGGTTCACGGGCATGAACATTGGATAAATGCACTTCTATAAATGGTTTTTGCGTGGCCAATAGCGCATCGCGCAGAGCCACTGAAGTATGCGTAAATGCAGCTGGATTGATGATGATAGCATCGACTTGAGCAGATTTGTCCGCCAATAATCCATGATGCTGGATGTTGTCTACTAGTTTACCTTCATGGTTGGACTGTATACATATTAACTCTACACCGTGGCGAGCGGCGCGCTTAACTAGTTGCTTTTCTATATCAGCAAGTGTCGTATGACCATAAATGTGCGGTTCTCGCTTACCTAGTAAATTCAGATTTACGCCGTTTACCAGTAGTAATTTATGAGTCAGTATTTGATTTGAATTTTCGTTAGTCGATTGTTCGGCTGTTTTTGACGGAGTAGAGGAGGTCATAATGGTCTCGGTAACTATTGAGCGATGTTAATAATTTATAATAATATATGAATAATTTAAGGCGCGAGCTGCCAAGCTAAATTGGCTTCAACGCATTTTGCTCTTTATCATAACAGCTTGCCAGCTAGGTTATAAAAATTTGTCTAAAAAAATTATCTAGATATCAAAAAGCATATTAAAAGTCTTTATGTTGCTAAAAACCCGTGCTATGATATTTTTTATGCAATAAATATTGCAAGTTTGTTGCTATCATCGAATTTCATGACGATAAGTGCGTTTGGCGAATTCGTTATGGACACACTATGTAGGTAATTAAAGCACTACATAGATGATGGTAAGTAGAGTAGTAATACTCTTAATTTTTGATTTCATAATCTTAGACCCTGTTTATATGCAATGTCGCAAAGGAAGCTAGGGCTAAGCGGACTTTTTTAGGAAGTAATATTATGTCAGCTCGTGAGCAAGGTATCGTTAAGTGGTTTAATGACTCAAAAGGCTTTGGTTTCATTCAACGTGACAGCGGAGAAGATATTTTTGTCCATTTCCGCGCGATTCAGGGTGATGGCTATCGTTCTCTAAAAGATGGCGAAAAAGTTGAGTTCAGCGTAGTAGAAGGTGATAAAGGTCTGCAAGCTGAAGAAGTCAGAAAGATAGAAGAGTAATTTACTCAGACATTAAAGCGGTTTAGTTATAATGTCTGTACAAACTACTGATATACTACTGAGTCAAGCCCATCTTATCTTACCTATGTTGAGTGAACTGCAGCATATTTGGTAGGATTGGATTTGGGCTTGGCTTTTTTTATGCATACATGTCTGATGGTTTTCCGCAGACTTGATAAAGCTACTCTTACTGGTTACGGTTTAAACGCTGCATTTGATACTATAAAGGTTGATTTTGAACCTATTTATAATTAATAAAATACGAGCAATTCATTTAAAAGGATATTTTTTTGAGCAATTTTACAACGTTTACTGACTTGCCACTTTCAACAGCGACCCTGCGCGCAGTAAGTGATCTAGGCTTTACTGAATTGACGCCCATTCAAGCAAAGATACTACCGCATACATTGGCACATCAAGATGCCATCGGACAAGCACAAACGGGCACAGGGAAAACAGCGACTTTTCTACTGACTATTATGGAAGCCTTGCTTAAGCGTCCATTTACCAATGACGAAGAGCGCTATCTCGGTGAGCCGCGCGCTGTGGTCATGGCGCCAACTCGCGAATTGGCTCAGCAAATATTTGATGACTGCATTGCATTAACCAAATATACCTCGCTACATAGCGTCTGTATTATGGGCGGTACTAACTATGAAACTCAGCAGCACGAGCTTGAACGTCAATACGTTGATATCTTGGTAGCGACGCCTGGCCGTCTAATTGACCTTGCTAATAAAGGCATGGTGTATCTAGATAGAGTAGAAGTACTGGTACTTGATGAAGCCGATCGTATGCTAGATATGGGATTCATTCCTGATATCAAGCGCTTAGTTGGTCGAATGCCTGCCAATACCGATCGTCAAAGCTTGTTGTTTTCTGCAACCTTTAACCAAGATGTGATGAATTTAGCTTACCGCTGGTTACATGAGCCTCAGTTTGTTGAAATTGAGCCTGAACACAAGACCAGCGAGTTAGTAGATCAGCATTTTTATTTGCTGACAGAAGATCAAAAGCTAGACGCCTTGCAGCGTATTATCAGTGATGAAGCAGTAGAGAAGGTCATCGTCTTTGCCAATCGTAAAGACCAAGTAAAGCGTCTGTATCACAAACTGCGTCAAGCGCATAATATTGTGATGCTCTCGGGCGATGTCATTCAGCAAAAACGTGAGAAATACTTACAGCGCTTTAAAGATGGTCACGCGTCTATCTTGGTGGCGACAGATGTAGCAGGGCGCGGTATCCATGTCGATGATATCAGCCATGTGGTTAACTTTACTTTGCCTGATCAGCCAGATGATTATGTGCATCGCATTGGTCGTACGGGCCGTGCGGGCCAGACAGGCATTAGTATCAGCTTTGTGAGTGAGGATGATGCCTTTAATATACCGGCATTAGAGAAGCACTTGGAAACCAAATTTACGCTTGAGCAATGGCAGGAATAATTGCTATAAGCTCAGTGTTATTTAGTAAATAAAAGCCCTCAATATCAAACATGATATTGAGGGCTTTTCTATATGCGAAGTGTTAATAATATCTGTTACCGATAACTTTATTGAGCGTGTTCCATCATCTCAGTATGCTCATGGTGATTCATGTCCATCGATTCATCACTCATATCATGCATACTATGATCCATATGGTTGTCCATATCCTGCATGTTGTGATCCATGTCTGCTGCCATATCCGTATCATGATTCATCTGGCTCATATCATGAGAGTCCATATCAGACATCATAGCAGCGTGGCTACCATGGTTCATCTCACCATGACTGCCATGCATATTTGCCATGACCATCGGCACGACCGCTACTGCCAAACCTGATATTACCATAACTGCACCATTTAACTGTCTTAAGCGAAAACGTCCAATCTTATCACGTAGCCAACCGACCGTCTCATGCGTCGCAACCAACATCGGTATGGTTCCTAGACCAAAGATAAACATTAATGCAGCACCGCTTAATGGATTATGAGCAACGACTGCAATCAATAGGGCGCCATATACCAAACCACAAGGCAAAAAGCCCCAAAGCAAACCTGCTGTTAGTGCGCGCGGAAAAGTATTAAGTGGAAATACCTTTTGACGCAAGGGGCTAAGATACTGCCAAAAGCGCATACCAAAACGTTCGAGCTTAGTCAGAAACGGCGCACCAAGCATCGTCACACCGACGAATACCAGTACCAATCCTAATAAAATACGCGGTGTACTATTACCCATCATCAATGGCTTTAATACGGTAATACCGATTAGCCCTGCAATTAAACCCAATAATGCGTAACTCGTTAAACGCCCAAAATGATACGTGGCCACCAAAGCACGACGTTTGGCGGGGCTGACATCTTTCATAGACAGACCAAATGCGGTCACAAGACCGCCACACATGCCTAAACAATGCGGTGAACCAAAGAATCCCATTAGTAATGCCGCCACAAGTAAAGCGATGGTCATGAATGCGTCTCCTAAGAATGGTAAAGGGCGAACTTGCTAGTGCTGAATTATTTAACAAAACGGCACCAATAAATTACGCATTTATAAGGCAGATAAATTAGATTTCTGAATCTTTATTTATCTCAGAATGATCGTTATTTCCATCAGTTGCGGCTGTTTTATCTTGCTGCTGGGTAGGTGCTGAGCGTTCATGAGCCTGCATAGTTTGGCGGCGTTCTTGACGGTCATCCAATATAATACGCTGTGATGCATTGTCCAGATCTTCGAATTGATTTGACTTGACCGCATAACGCACTGCCCAAATAGCAACCACAAACAGCATGAGACTTAATGGAATTAATAAAAATATACTGAGCATGGCAAATCTCTTAAATAGCAGTGTCTCTTATTATTATACACCCATCACAAATGTAGTGGATGTTCGGTAGTATTTAGAATGCGTCTCTCAATGGTATCGTATACATCTTTAACGTTTATTCGTCAGAGTTTTTTGTGGCATTGCCTCTTGGGGTTAATAGCTGCTGTGAAGTCACGTCATCGGCATGGCGACAGTCCATCTGGGGGCGTATCACATCGCGCAGGTAGGCTGCGATTTCATAGACAGCGCGCCGTGAGTGACTTAAGTTGTGCGCAGGCTTCATCCAGTCGCGTCTTACTGGCAATGGCGCAGGGAGTGGTGTGCTATTGATACCATTTAAGGCAAACTGTCTACGTGCACGCGCCATATGATAGCTGTCAGTAATCAGATATACATGGCGTAGCGGAATGCGTTTGGCTGTAAAACGGGCGTTTTCACATGTATTCATGCTGGCATTTTCACTTATCAGTCCGTCGATACCGTGTTCCATCAACCATTGACCGAGCCATGGAGCTTCGGCGCCACTCAGTACGATCGGTAGAGGTAAGTCATGATAAGCACCTGCAGCGGTACGGGCGCGATTGAGACTATAGCGATTCAAGATAATCTGGTTGTTATGGTCATTGGTCAGACCGCCGCCTAAGACTACATAGGCAGTAGGCGGTGAGCTCATGGCAGCAGAAGGCATATCAGGTAGCGGCAGTAGAGAAAAGATATAAACGATTGCTTGCGAAAACAGCGGGGTAAATAGGCTAATAATCACTAAAATGACAGACGTAGAGCCTAGTATAAAAGTAATATTGATAATGCGGAATAACGTCACCATGCGTTCAGAAAACCGCAAGTAATATCGCCATAATCGTTTAGATAATAGCCGCTTAGACCATGATTTTTTAGGCCACATGCTCAGCATATCCAATTGAGCCATCAGCATTTACCCAGACTGGCTCACGTGACAATTGAATGGCAAATTTTTCATAGACAGTAGCAGCGATATATTTCTGCGCTATGGCTACATTCTCTTGCGTGGCTTGCTGAGGCGTATGGTTGGTCAGTACGAGTGCTTGCTGTTTATGCGTAAAAATAGGTGCAATGCCGCCGCCTTTTAACCCTGCTTGTTCAATGAGCCACCCTGCAGCCACCTTTACCATTGCATCAGGCATCGCATAACCAACGATAGCTGGATAAATTGCTTGCAGCGCTGTGAACTGCTCCTGAGCGATAATAGGGTTTTGAAAAAAACTGCCACAATTAGGTAGCTGCTTTGGGTCAGGCAGCTTTTGTTGTCTAATATCTATAATGGCTTGCATAACGTCAGCAGGCATTGCTTGCTCGCGCCCTTGTTGCTCTGCATAGCGCTGCGCCACAGTCTGTACATCACCATAACTGGCTAAAATATTGGCAGGATCAGTATGTAATCTGAAACCTACACGGCTAATAAGCCAAGTGTTTGGTGTACGCTTAAAAATACTGTCACGATAGCCAAATTGGCAATCAGCAGCTGACAAATGGTGCCAAGTTTGTGTCGGCAAATGATAGGCGCGTACATACTGTAAGCGGTCTTCTAATTGTACGCCGTATGCACCGATATTTTGTATGGGTGCTGCGCCCGTCAGGCCCGGTATTAGTGCAAGGTTTTCCAACCCATACCAACCTTGACTGACCGTATGTACGACCAAATCATGCCAGTTCTCGCCAGCCATTACTTCGATATCGACATAATCGTCAGTTTGTTCGGTCAGATGTATACCACGCATCTTTGGCTGTAATACTATGGCTTTCAAAGCGGCAGGCAATAAAACATTGCTACCGCCAGACAGTACAAACAGTGGCAATTTGTCTGCTGTATCCTCTATATAAGCTGCCATAAAATCATCAAGCTGCGCTTCATTCTCTAATGTCACGACAGAGTCAGCAACACAGGCCAATGCCATAGTATTATCATGTGACAAATCGATTGAATCAATGACTATGGCAGTCGCTGAAACATTCGAAACATCAGAGCTGATGGTAGACTGAGTACTGTGGTCAAGGCGTGAAGCTTGGGTCATAACATAGCCTATGTGGCAAAAGGATAATAAATGATAAGGTAGTTATAGTTGATTCAGTTTAAAAGAGATACAAAGCAACTGAGTGCAGACGTAACTGTGATACTTCAAGCGAGGTTAACGCTGTAGCTCTTTTATAGAAGATTAACCTTATTATAGAGGATACCGGATGCAAGAGTAGCAGAAATATAGACGGTATGGCTAGCAGGCTTTCCAGCTTTCTATCCAAGCTTGGGCGCTTGATTCGATACGCTCGATCACTTCTTCGAAATCATCGTTATCGCCCTTATAGGGATCTGGCACATCGCTACCGCAATAGGTAGGGTCTTCTTCACTGAACAGCGCTAGTGTTGCTAAATTATCTTCTGACTCTGCAATGCTGTCTTTAATAGCTTGTAGATCAGCTAGATTCTGTGAATCCATGGCTAAGATTAAATCAAAATCATGAAAATCACTGGTACTGACTTGACGAGCGACCAGCTTATTAATTTTATAGCCGTGTGACTTAGCATGACGTTGTGAGCGAGCATCAGGCGCACTGCCAACGTGCCAATCACTGGTGCCTGCTGAGTCTACTTTTATAGATAGTCCAGCAATCGCTGCTTGCTGACGAAAAACTTCTTCAGCAGTAGGGGAGCGGCAGATATTTCCCAAACATACCAATAATACAGACGAGGGAGTACAGGCTTTCATCAGCATAATATGACCTTCTATAACAAAAAAAACATGCTATAAGAGACCAGCATTGTTAATGCGGCTTTTATTAGCATGCAATCGATTGAATCAGCTGCTAGCGTAACGCTTAATGCTTGGAATGGCAAGGATAGAGACTAAACAATAGCGTCATTTAACAATGGAAATTTGGCCATATGATGCATGGCCAAAAGGTGAGATAGTGAAACGGTTTTAATCTTGATTACTTTTAAAACGCTGTAGATCGCGTCGCTCTTTTTTGTTGGGCTTGTTGTCAGGACGAGCAAGGTTGGCCAGTTTGCGCTGTTCGGCATAGTAAGCACGGCGCGTCTCGCTTTCTTTGGTCTCTGAATATAGTACCTCAGCGGCGGTCGCATTGCCACGCTGGGCAGATAGCGCCTCAACAACGACCGTCTTTTCGGTCATAGCGGTCGCTGAGCCTTGGCGAATGGTTAGCTCATCTCCGACTGAAATCTCTTTACTGGTTTTTACCCGGCTACCGGCATAGTGTACGCGTCCACTTTCAATCGCTTGTTTGGCTAGGGTGCGTGTACGATAAAACCTAGCTGCCCATAGCCATTTATCGAGACGGATTTTCACCAAACCTTGGTTATCATCAGCACTTTTCTTCATAAGAGTCACTCTGCATTAATTTATATATTAAATCATAGTTTTATATAGACAATATTAGGGCAACTTTAACATTTGCAAATAAATTTGATGACTGTGGGTTAGGTGCACCATTGTTGTTCACAAGGTACACCATCGTGGTTACCATCCATTTTAGTATTAGGACAGTAGTTTGTGAAATAAGTGGCTTCTGCACAGGATGTCATTTGTGAGCAATGTGTTCTGCCGTCACATGAAAAGTTTGAGGTCGGTTGTGTCGATAAGACTGGAGTTGCAGTTGGCGCTGATGTTGAAGTGGTACCCAAATCAACGTATGTTGGCGGTATGTCATCAATATTATCAACGTCATTAGAGGTAAGAGTAGGTTGCTTTACGATATCTGCTGCTGCATTGGTTGCAGGTTGGTGTACCGTGTTCTTAGGTTGAAGGAATTTATAACCTATAAGCACGAAAATCAGACAGGTCAATATCACTAATACTTTGTTTATCACTGTGCCATACCTGCCAGCTCATAATTACTATTAATATAAAAATGGCAGTTTTTAATCGACTTAAAAACTGCCATTAGGTAAGAAATATGATATCTATTTTTACTATCTCAAAAACAACTGATAGCCAATATTGTCATTGACCGTGGCACAGTCATAACCAATATCTAAAAGTGCGTCTTGTAACTGACGAGAGTTGCCTTCGGAGGCTTGCAGGCCAACCAGTACACGACCTTCAGCAGCCCCATGGTTGCGGTAATGGAATAAGGTAATATTGAAGTCATCACCCAATTTCTCTAAGAACGTTAGCAATGCGCCTGGACGTTCTGGGAATACCACTTGTAGCAATTGCTCGTTTTCGACATGAGCATGACCACCAATCAAATGACGGATATGTGATTTAGCGATATCATCATCAGTCAGGTCATGAGCAGTGTAGCCATCGTCTGACAATTGGTTACTGATGGTTTGACGCTCTTTTTCACCTTCTTTTAAAGCGATACCTACGAAGATTGAGGCAGGCTCCATTGAGTCTGGTGATTTTTTGCTGTCAGCGCGGTAGTTAAACTCAGTAATATTACGGCCATGTAGACTACGACAGAAGTTCAAGAAAGCACCTGTTTGCTCGGGGATAGTAACCCCAAAGATGGCTTCTTTTTTCTCACCAATTTCAGTACGCTCAGCGATATAACGCAGGCGGTCAAAATTCATATTGGCACCGCAAATGATGGCTGCACAGTTTTTGCCCGTAATCTCGTTAGCTTGAAGGTATTTTTTCATACCAGCAACCGCTAACGCGCCTGCAGGCTCTACGATACTGCGGCTCTCCTCAAACACATCTTTGACCGCGGCGCAGACTTCATCGTTGCTACAGGTGACGACGTTAGGCTCAACGATAGGACCTGAGTTATCGCTTTTTTGCGTACGGACGACGTCAAAAGGTAATTCACCAATCTGTGCGACTGCCACACCATCGACGAACAATCCTACTTGCTCGAGCTTGACACGTTCACCTGTTTCAAGCGCCGCTTTTAGACAAGCTGACTGCTCAGCTTCTACCGCAATCACTTTTACATGCGGTGCAACTTCGCCTAAGAATGCGGCCACACCAGAGATTAGGCCACCACCACCAACGGCAACGAATACATAGTCCATATTGCGCCACTGCTGGGTCAGCTCAAGACCAATGGTACCTTGTCCTGCGATAACCAGCTCATCGTCATAAGGTGGAATAAAGGTCAGTCCTTCGCGTTCAGCGCGGTCAATCGCATAGCGGTTTGCTTGATCGAAGCTATCACCGTGCAGATCTACATTGCCACCAAGTGCTCTTACCGCATCCACTTTGATGTCAGGAGTCGTGGTTGGCATAACGATGATGTTATTTAGTGATAATTTGCGTGCAGAGTAAGCCACGCCTTGCGCATGATTACCTGCTGACGCACAGATGACGCCGCGCGCTTTTTGCTCATCGCTCAACTGACTGATACGGTTATAGGCACCGCGCAATTTAAATGATTTGACCGGTTGTAAGTCTTCACGCTTAAATCGAATGTCATTGGCAAAACGTTGGGTCAGCTTGGGCGCCGTTTCAAGTGGTGTTTGAATAGCAACGTCATAGACGGTGGCTTGTAAGATGGCTCGTACCCAGTGTGACAGCATAGTAATCCCTAAACAGAGTGAATATAAAAAGTGTAAATGAATATAAAAACGAAATAGATTAGCCTATGCCGATTTTTAGTATCTTGCAAGACTCAATTGCAGTTTTCTTGGGATTTCATGCTCAAATTTACATGAAATGCAAGTATTTGACGAAGTTAAGTCTTAGGTCGGCAAGATAGGACTCACAAATTAGCGTCATGATGCGCTAACATCCATTAATATCATCGGTTATAATAGCCGCGCATTTTATCTGTTTTAGCCTTTTACTTTTTTTAAGACCATACGTTTATTTTCCAAGGATTTATGATGAGTGATCAGCAAGCACAAAAGCAAGCCGCGGCCAAAGCTGCTCTAAGCTATATCGAAGACGATATGATACTTGGGGTAGGGACAGGTAGTACGGTCAACTGTTTAATTGAGTTGTTGCCACAATTGAAGCTTGCTGGCGCTGTCGCTAGCTCACAGGTGACAGAAGATAAACTTCGTGCGCTTGGTATCGAAATAGTCGATTTAAACTTTGCTGGTACATTGGATGTTTATATCGATGGTGCGGATGAAGTCAATGAGCACTTGCAACTTATCAAGGGTGGCGGCGGTGCATTGACTCGCGAAAAGATTGTGGCAGCAGCTTCAAACAAGTTCGTCTGTATGGTCGATGATAGTAAAAGTGTTGATATATTAGGTCGCGCATTTCCAGTACCGATTGAAGTATTACCACAAGCACGCTCTTATGTGGCTCGCCAATTGGCCAAATTAGGCGGTGAGCCAGTATACCGTGAAGACTTTGTCACTGATTATGGTAATGTCATTCTAGATACTTATGATTTGGATGTGAGTAATCCAATCGTGCTCGAAAAAGAGCTAAATAATATCGTAGGTGTGGTCTGTAATGGTATCTTTGCGGCAAACCAAGCAGACGTTCTGCTAAAAGCAGGTGCTAATGGGGTGACAACGCTCACGCGTTAAACTATGATCAAATCATTTGTATAAACAAAAAAGCCGTCCAGATCTGGACGGCTTTTTTATTTGAGAACTTATTTAGGAGTTTGTTAGCAAGTTATCTTACTATTGATCTCACGGTCTTTTTATAAAATAACCTAAGTTATGCAGGCAACTTGATTTTGTCTTTAAGTAAAAACTCCATCAATGCTTTTTGTGCATGTAGGCGGTTTTCAGCTTCGTCCCAAACGACAGAACGTGGGTCATTAAGCATGTCATGAGAGATTTCCTCGCCGCGATGGGCGGGCAAGCAATGCATAAACACCACTTCAGGGTCGGCTTTGTCTAATAGAGACGGTGTCACTTGATAAGGCGCAAAACGACGTGCACGTGTGTTTTGCTCTGATTCTTGACCCATACTTGCCCACACATCAGTGACAATTAAGTTAGAATCTTTTGCCGCGTCTTGTACGTTTTCTACCAGACTGACGCAATGTGAGAAGCGTTCCATAAGTTTCGGATCAGGCTCAAACCCATAAGGTGCTGCCACGCGTAATTCAAAACCAAACTGATTGGCAGCTTGCATAAATGACGAGCACATATTGTTGCCATCACCAACCCAAGTCACAATCTTATTTTCGATACTACCGCGATGCTCGTAATAGGTCTGCATATCAGCGAGCAACTGGCATGGATGATAGTCATCGGTCAATGCATTGATAATAGGCACACTTGAGTATTCAGCAAAGGTTTCAACTTTTTCGTGCCCAAAGGTACGAATCATGATGATATCTACCATACTAGAAATCACGCGTGCTGAGTCTTCTAATGGCTCGCCGCGACCGAGCTGCGTATCGTTTGGTGATAAAAATATGGCGTTACCACCAAATTGACCCATACCGGTCTCAAACGAGATACGGGTACGCGTTGAAGATTTTTCAAATATCATGCCAAGCGTACGACCAACAAAAGGCTGGTATATCTCGCCTGCGTGTTGCATCTTACGCAATTCGCTTGCGCGTTTGATTAAGTTTTCTAGTTCTTGTTTGGTTAAATCAGATAAGGTTAAAAAATGGCGCAAACTCATAGTAATCCTAGCAGTCGATCGCAGTCAGTGAAACGTTATCAGTCTTCAATAGCATCGCGTCAGTGCGTATACTGGGTTGACAACAAACTTTTAGTATAGCGTATTTACTTTCAATGTAAACGTTCATTTTTATCAAGATCAAATGGCTTGCCAAATAGACCGAAATCTCCTTAGCAAGCCAAGATACCTTGTACGCTAATGACTGTACCGCTAATGATTATGCCTGTGTACGGTTTGGACGTATGCTAAGGCGACATAACAGCTCATAGCTAATCGTCCCAGCATGACCTGCGACTTCATCGACACGCGGCGCATCGCCCCATAGCATGACCTTGCTATCTATAGCAAGACTCTCAGGTGCGCTACTGATATCAATAACAATCATATCCATAGCCACGCGCCCAATCACTGGGCAGCGGTAGCTTTGGCTGTCGTTAGCATCCATGACAATGACATACGCATCGTCAGTGACCACACGTGGGTAGCCATCGCCATATCCCACGCTGACCAAAGCGGTTCTGGTATCTTGCTGCGCACGCCAGCGGCTACCATAGCCGATTGCATCATTTGCGCTAACGGTTTGTAGAGCAATGATTTGAGCACTAAATTCCATCGCAGGCTGCAAGTCTAGTTCTTGTGCACTTTTATCGACGACAGGTGAGCTACCGTATAAGATAATGCCTGGACGTACCCAGTCATAATGGTACTCTGGGAAGTTGACGATACCAGCAGAGTTGCATAACGAGCCTTGGATACCTGGGCTAATGGTTTCTTTCAAAGTTGCTAGTACGCTTGAGAAGCGCTCAATCTGCATCGCATTTAATGGATGATCGTGGTCATCAGCATTGGCAAAATGCGTGGCTAGAATCAGCTGATAACCCGCTTCATGTAGGCATTTTGCTGCTGACAGCACACCCTCAGCATTGAAACCCAAACGGTTCATACCTGTATTGTATTTGAGCCAAGCTACTCTGGTTGCACTGCCAGCTGGTGGGATATTTTGTAGTGCCCATTCTAACTGTGGTCCGTGGTGAATCACGCAGCTAATCTCATGATCAATCGATTGCTGCCACTCATCAGCGCTAAACGCACCTTCTACTAGACCGATGGTTTTATCCCAACCTAACTGTCTGGCTTCCAGCGCTTCAGTCAACGTAGCGACACCGATACCATCTGCTTGCTGCAGGGCTGGCAAGACTGCCGCTACGCCATGTCCGTAAGCATTGGATTTGACCATGGCCAACACTTTCGATTGGGGTGCTCGTTGTTTGACTTGATTTAGGTTATGAGTAAGGGCTTTTGGTTTTATAGTAATTGTGCGCATAATCGCCTTCTGTATGAGTAGAATTATGAAGTTATAAAGCCAGTACTGCATCGATTGAGTTGATGCGGTACTGGCTATTGTATTAAAACTGGTTATGTAAAATTATTCATTAACCTATAATTGAAACTGAGTCTATATAAGGCTTAGTCTTTGTCAGAATCAAATTTTATAAGGTTAATTACTCATCATTCTCAAAACTGACGCCTTGGTAGTACTCTGGCGTTAGATTGATAAAGCGGGTAAATTGACCTTCGAAGCCTAGACGAATAGTACCGATAGGGCCGTTACGTTGTTTACCAATAATGATTTCCGCCACGCCTTTGTGGTCCGAGTTTTCATTATAAACCTCATCACGATAGATGAACATAATCAAATCGGCATCCTGCTCAATCGCACCAGATTCACGTAGATCTGACATGATAGGGCGTTTATTTGGACGGTTTTCTAGACTACGGTTAAGCTGTGACAATGCAATCACGGGACATTCAAGCTCACGTGCTAGTGCTTTTAGACTACGAGAAATCTCAGAAATCTCGCCAACACGGTTACCATCTAAGCTGGGTACTTTCATCAGCTGAAGATAATCGACTACGATAGCACCCAAGCGACCGTCATGGTTTTTGGCAATACGGCGGCAGCGAGAACGCATCTCAGACGGCGGTAGGGCGGTACTGTCATCAATATATAAATGCTTCGATTGCAGATGTTGAATAGCGTTCATCATCTTTGCCCATTCATCTTCATTCATTTGCCCAGAACGCAGATGCGTCTGGTTAATCGCGCCCCATGAGGACAGCAGACGCATGACGATAGATTCGGCAGGCATCTCCATCGAAAATACGACGACTGGCAAATCTTCATTAAACAAGATCCCTTCTGCCAAGTTCATCGCAAAAGTGGTTTTACCCATCGAAGGACGCGCAGCAACAATAATCAAATCACCCGCTTGTAGACCTTGGGTTTTGTTATTCAGCTCGGCAAATGGCGTCTGCAAACCAATCATGCCATCGGGATTAGATTTTAGCTCTTGAATCTTATCGATAACATTGGTCAAGACAGAGGTAATACCAACAGGTCCGCGCTGTTCCGCGCGTTTATTATGCTGCTCATTGATACTAAATATCTTACCTTCCACATTGTCTAGAATGTCGCTAACGCTTTGGTCTTTTGGATTATAGGCAAGCGTCAGCATGTCATTACCAGTGGTAATCAGCTGGCGTAGGGTTGATAGTTCACGCACGCGCTGGGCGTAGGCAGTCAGGTTAAACAAAGTCGCAGGACTTTGGCTCAAAATATCAGCCAAATAACTGTCACCACCTGCACCTTTGAGTAATTTCTGCGCTTCTAACCAGTCGTGTACCATGACCGTGTCATAAGGCTCATTCACTGCCGCCAAATGAGCAATGGCATCAAAAATGTATTGATGTCGCCCAGCATAAAAGTCATCTTTGGTGACAATATCGGCAATCTTGTCGTACGCCTCTTCGATACTCATCAAAGACGCGAGCAATGCCTTTTCAATATCAATATTGTGCGGCGGTGTCTGATTGAGTAAGTCGTCGGTTTTGTCGTTTTCTGCCATGAGTGCCTAATGAGTTAAAATGGGTATGAAAAAGGATGTCGATGATAGAGCAATACAAACGTAGCGCGCCTCTACGATAGAAGTACCAAAACGCGGTCTCAGGTTTGTCTGTAAATGCTACAATCAGATGCGAAAGTTTAACACATAATGTGGTTTTTTAGACTTGATAAAGCACTAAATCTGAAGTGATTGTTTTTTATGAAGTAAGAGATACCATACAATATCTAAGTATAAAAATTTAGAACAATAATTATAAATATAATAAAATCAGTAATTTAAATAAAAAAGGCTATTGTTATGACAGAAGAAAAACGCCCGCTATTAATCACCACAGGTGAGCCTGCGGGTATTGGCATGGACGTAGTACTAGGACTAGCAACAGAGAGTAAGTTGCAAGACTTTGCTCGGTCTATTTGGGTGACTGCTGATGCTAAAGCGATGCAAACTCGCGCGGAGGAATTGGTTGCAGCTAGCGTTCTCAAAAGCATACCTAGTTGGCATACTATCAATACAGATATAAATGCCGATAACGTCGATGTTAACTTGGTAGATCAGATATCGCAGCAAGATATAGACGCTGATAGTGCTTTCATCCTACTGGATATTCCTTGTGCCGCACCAGTTGTCTGCGGGCAAATCAATATCGCTAACTCAGCGATGGTGGCTCAGCAATTAGATATTGCTCATAAACTGGCAATAAATAATACAGTCGCTGCCATCGTCACTGGGCCATTGCAAAAATCAGCGTTGATAGATGCTGGTATCAAGCTATTAGATGGCACCATGTTTAGTGGTCATACTGAATTTTTTATGCAGCAAAGCGATCGTAAAAAAGTCGTCATGATGCTGGCCAATCAAGCGATGAAAGTCGCGCTTGTCACTACGCATTTACCATTAAAGGACATCCCTGCTGCCATCACCGCGGAGAACGTGCGCCAAACGGTACAAATTGTCATCGATGATATGCGAGAGAAGTTTGGTCTCACGCAGCCTCGTATCTTGGTTTGCGGCCTCAATCCACATGCAGGCGAGGGCGGGCATTTGGGTATGGAAGAAATTGAAATTATCAATCCAGTACTCAACGAGTTTATCAATATGGGCGTCAATATTTCAGAGGCAATGCCAGCGGATACGTTATTTACTACCAGACATTTAGCAAACTGTGATGCGGTCATTGCCATGTATCACGACCAAGGATTGCCAGTATTAAAATCGCACGGTTTTGGCGATACGGTCAATCTAACCTTAGGCTTGCCTTATATTCGTACCTCTGTCGATCATGGTACGGCGTTAGACTTGGCAGGAAGCGGCGGTGCGAGTGCGACCAGTTTATATCAAGCACTAAATATGGCTAATGAGATGGCGGATAAGTCACTTATCGATGTACCTGCTGTATAAGTCAGTGCTTATAGATATTTTTCACATAGTACTTAATAATTTTATTATCAGTAATGCCTACCTAAAAAGGCAGCCGCTTAAGACGATTTAGTAAAGTTTTTATCGTGTATGACAGGCAGCATCTGTCTTAAACACAGGCCCGCAAGCCTAGGGTCAGGAGCCTAAGCTTGTCTGGTTACGGATACCGATTGGTTGATGAGCTCCATGGATCCGAACGAGGTTAAGAACGCGACGTTGGACGCATCGGACCCAACACCGATGCGGGCCATTGTGTCGGCACCTGCCATGCCAGTCGGATCAATGAGGTGCCAGCTCCCTTCAAGATAGACCTCGGCCACGGCATGAAAGTCTTGTGGTGTCACATCGGGCGCATAAACGCTCACAAACCTAGCTGGTATCGACGACGCGCGCGCTAGTGTTACGAGAACATGCGCAAAGTCGCGGCATACGCCCTGACGTTGAGCAAAGCTGTCGAGCGCGGTGGTTTGTGCATGGCTCGATCCGGGTACATAGCTAAATGCCGACTCGATCCAGTCGCGCATTGCGGCAATCCGTGCGCCGCCAGTGAGATCGCCAAACTCGGCGTCCACGAAGGCATGGAACTGTTCTGACGGGCAATAGTGAGACGGCATTAAATGCCTGATCGTCTCTCCGGGCAAAAGATGCAAGGGCGTTTGGGACAGTGCCGATATGTCTAAGGCAGGACGGTCAACGGCGATTTCTGCGAGATAAGTGCAGCTAAAATCCCCTTCGGCATGAATCCAAATCCGCTCTCCTATGCCATCATCGGCGGTAACCCGTGAAAAATGCGCAACGTCTGATGTCCAAATCTCGGCTGACCGTACCCGTTGATCCGCAAGATCGGCAGCTTCAATCTGAAGCAAAAGATCCATTGGCTCTGAGAGTCGATAATGGAGGGTGACGTTAAGTTTCAGGATCATATGTGAGTTCCCTAAGGGTATTTATCTGGCGGGCTGACGATCGCGTAGGGCTAAACTGCCTCGACCATATCAGAGACTGGCTTACTTTACTGGAGTCAGACAGCAATGCCTGACAGGGTTAAATTATCATAATAGCGCTTTTCAAACTCAAAAGGTGAAACATAACCAATTGCGTTATGCAGTGGGGCTTTATTAAACCCAAGAAGCGTTAAAAATCGTTTAATTATCGATTTAGTTTTACGCCGCAATCGTTATGATGTCGCCATCTTTGGACCTGTTTCTGTCTGCTAGCACTTGATTTGACGCTACTATTTAGCATAGTCAGAGTTTATATTATATGAATGTAGAGGTAAAAAGTTACCGGGCCGGTTACTCGAAAGCATGGCTCGTCTATCGATAATAATTATTCAAAAACACAGCCTAATTATGAGCTGTGGTATAATTCACCATTATAAAGTCAGTATATCGCTGCCATTACATTATCATCGCCCATTTATCTTTTATACATTAAGACTCTTTTATGTCCAAAACTTCATTTGATGCTCAAACTATTTCTAACAGCTTACGTGCTGCCAAACATCAGCCGCGTAAGCGCTTTGGCCAAAATTTCTTGCATGATACTAGCGTCATTCGCGAAATCGTCGAAAGTATTCGTCTAGAGCGCGATGACAATTTGATCGAGATTGGGCCTGGTATGGGCGCATTGAGCGAGCCGTTATTGGCAGAAGTGGATGCAATGACAGTGGTGGAGCTAGATCGTGATTTGGCAGATAGCTTGCGTATTCGTATCGGTGCCAATAGCCATCCAAACTTTGAGATTATCAAAGACAATGCGATGCATGTGGACTACCGTGAGCTATATAGTGAAGAGCGCGGTAAGCTGCGCGTAGTGGGCAACCTACCGTATAACATCTCAACGCCTATCTTATTTCATCTGCTTAGCTATGCCGATGTGATTCAAGACATGCATTTTATGTTGCAAAAAGAAGTGGTCGAGCGTATCACAGCCGACGTGGGTAGCAAGACTTATGGCCGCTTGTCGGTCATTATGCAATATCACTGTGATACAGATTACTTGCTGACCGTTCCTCGCGGTGCGTTTAATCCACCACCCAAGGTGACCAGTGCTGTCTTCCGCCTGACACCGCATATCAACAAACCAGTAGTCGCAAATGATGAAGAGCACTTTGCTATTGTCGTGCGTGAGACTTTCAACCATCGTCGCAAGACGCTACGTGCTATCTTCAAAAAATCAACGTTGCTACCGACATTGAGCGAAGACGATTTTGAGGCTTGTGGTATTGATCCGCAGGCACGACCTGAGACATTAAGCGTCACAGACTTTGTGAACCTAAGCAATCATTCACAACAGCTAGACGTATAATGTATTTTTGATACATAAAAGCATGCTACTAACCGTCAATTATAATGGCGGTTTTTTATGCTTTATTTTTATGACTAGTACTTAAGTATTTATTTCTTATCGAGCTGTCTTTAACTATCGTATTTAAATCGTTGAGGTGTTATGAGTTTTCGCCATCAGTATGTTATCGGTGACTTACAGGGTTGCTATGCTGCATATCTACAATTGCTAAAGACACTGGATTTCGATCCTGCCCAAGACAAGTTATGGTTTGCTGGTGATTTGGTAGCACGCGGCGAGGACTCATTGAACACGCTGCGTCATGTCAAAGTGTTGTGTGAGCAAGGCGCTGCGGCAACGGTATTGGGCAATCATGATCTTAATTTGATAGCAGTCTGGCGCGGGGCCGCCAAGCTTAAAAATAAAGACAAAACGGCACCTATCTTTGCTGCGGATGACTGTGATGAGTTGCTCGAATGGTTACGTAGGCAGCCGATATTAGCCTATCCTGATGAGCACACGGTGCTAGTACATGCAGGGATTCCACCGCATTGGAGTATTGAAGCCGCTGCAGGATACGCACAGCAATTAGAAGCTCAGCTGCAAAGTAATTTGAATCAGCTCGATCAATTGCTGCCGAATCTATATAGCAAAGAAGCGGATGAATGGCATGCAGGTATCGAAGGGTTTATTAAGATGCGGGCGATTGCTAATTACTTTACGCGTATGCGCTTGTGTAAGCAAGATGGGTCGCTTGAGTTTAGCTTTTCAGCAGGCTTAGATGAAGCTATGCCAACCGATTTTTCGCCTTGGTTTGAGTGGCAAGTACCGCGCACTCGTAAGATACTATTCGGTCATTGGGCTGCGCTAAAAGGAGAGATTGATTTGCCACATGCGCGCGCACTCGACGGTGGCTGCGTGTGGGGTAATTATCTATTGGCTTATAGATTGGGTGACGGCAAGGTAATAACCTCAAGCGCACAGTGTCTGAGCCCATAAAGAGAGTTATAAGTGTCTTAATATACAAGGCTAAATAAATAGTCTGTTATAAGTAGTTCCATTATACCAGTCTGTTTTAAGTAGTCTGTTAATAGACTTAAAGGGTGAAATAACTGGTTTCGTTGGGGTATACTGCGTTTATTATAGATGTGTTTGTCCGTATTATTGTTGGCTGGAAGGTGTCTAATCGTATGAACATCGATATGGTGATGGCAGCGTTAAATCAAGCCATTGCAGACAGAAACAACCCAAAAGACGTTATTCATCGTAGTGATAGAGGCGTTCAGTATTTATCTATTCGTTATACTGATAAGATGGCTGATTCTGGCGCTATTACCTTTGTTGGAACGCGGGTAATTCATATGATAATGCATAGTACGATTGGTTATGTATCACTTTTTGAGTTTGAAAAGCAATATTATGATAGTCTTAATGAGTCAGGCAAAGTTGCCTGACTCAAATAAAACGCTCTCCGATATAGTCGGGGCGGTTCAGATAGCCAACTGGTTTAATATTATTCCGGTATATATGGGGTTAAAAAACGCACTAAGGCAGTGATTATTAAGAGTATTAGAAGAAGGTGTTGATATTTTATAAATCGTTCTGGGATAAATAAACACAGCACAGATACTATAAAAATTCCTATAATTTCAATCAAATTAGATAGACTTTGAGAGCCAAATCCTAGCCCAGTTAATACGACCCACAAAAATGATGGTAAGAATACTAGGCTAAATTTTTTCAATGGTTTATTCATAGGTTAGGCTTATCTTCTATGTGGGCGCAATTTCTATTGCACCGGCAACGGCACAACCCTGATATACTTCGCCTGCGTAAGTTAATATTGCAGTAAGTTCATTTTGATAGCCATTGTCATCGATACAAAGGTTATTTTTTATATTCACAACAATAGGCTGTCCATTGATAGTACTCGCGTATTCGACACCTTCAGTATTGACAGAACCAGAACCCACCACGATAACTGTTGCTGTCGTTGGCTTTAAGAAATTCGCCTCTATACTTAGCTCATTTCCTTCAATCACTATTCGCCAAATTTTTTCTTTAGCGGTGTTTCCAAAAGCAGTAAATGCCGCTGACGCTACCGGCACTTCTATTGTAGGCTGCTTACTCAGATCCGTGGTGTCGGCACGATGGTTATTACAAGCCACTAGAGCTAAGCTGCTCGTTAAGCACATTGTCGTTAGAAGCAAAGAACGCATAATTTTTCCTTTAAATATAATAAGAGAACACCACTATTTAGCAGTGTTCTCTTTGTTTACGTGATGAAATTCAGGTTTTTACTACCATAGGTAGGTTTACGGTAGAACTAGAAGTTAGGGTCGTTACAGGTGGCCTTATTCAGTAACTTACCAACGCACTCTCTATATTAGTAATACTAATATAACATATCTATAAAGGTTGACAGTGTGCAGTAAGATAAAATCGTTTTTTTTACTTTTTGAGTGTTTAAAATATGAAAAACTTAACTGCTGCTATTCTAATTGCGCTTCCTGTTCTAATGGTAAGTCCTACAGTAATGGCCGCATCTTCAGATGCAGTGGCTAAAACTGTTGATGTTCAATTTAAAAAAGGCGCTAGTTCAGCTAACTATTATGGGAAATTAAAGGGTAGTAAGTACGATTCCTATACATTTTATGCCAAAAAGAACCAAAAGCTTTCTGTTAAAACAATGGGAGGGAATGTAGATTCTTATTTATTCCATAAGAATTTAGCAGACTCTGTTAACGTAGGAGAGTACGCCTCTGAGCTGGATGACCAAGGTTATTACACGCTTCCATATTCAGGTAAATATGAATTACGTATTCTTCAGCCACGTTCTCAAGCTTCTAAAGGAAAAACACCTCCATATTGGCTAGAAGTATCTATTCTATAGGTATGTAAGCTTAATAATGGAGAGCATCCTATATTCTGTGTAACAGCTATGTGGCTTTCATCAATAATTACACAAAATGTAGGATGCTCTCACTTTTTCAAGAGGTATAGTCTTTAATTCTATTTTTTTGCATTCAAAAACTATTTCTGTATCACCTAATAAAAATAGTGAATGTATGATATTACTATCAGGCGTTACGTCTACTTCATGTACCATTATGGTGATTGGTAATATACAACAATTGATATTAACATTCACAATACCGGAATAGGTGATTTCTATTAAATCTTTGCCTTGTCTTTGCTCGATCTTCAACGAAATCCTATCATTTTCTAAATCATAATAAATCGTCTGGATTATGCCTTTATTAAGCGTCTTCTCTCTATTATCTATTCCGTTTAAATCACTTGATAAAATCGGGCTTAACTCATCCCTATGTTTAAGTATCTTAGGAACTACTTCATGATAGTAGTACGTAAAATCCCAAGTATGCTCTCCATAAGAATTTACAAAGTGTTTGATGTATTTCATTATAACTATCCTTACATCTGACCCTACCGTTAATCTCGTAGGAAGTAACTTGGAAAATTTTCATCATATAGTTCGATGCCTGTATAGCGCACCGAACACGTTCCCATAACAGACGTTATTAAATATAAGGCTTAGCAGTATGTTGAATATAAACGATGTTATTAAGGTATCAAAAAATATTCAAGACGATATCAGAGCAGGTCATTTGGGTACTGTAGTACATATTTTTGATCAAAATCCCCCTGTGTACTTAATTGAGTTTGTAGATGATGAAGGCCGTACAACTGAAATGGCATCTCTAAAAGAAGAAGACATGAGCCTTTATTGGGTTGCCAGCACTGAAACATATGTCGAATAGTTAACGGTGAATTGTCCTGACTATTAATGACGACGTAATAACCTAGTCAAAAAACAATTAAGACAGGCTTATTAAGTACACTCAGATGTACATTGATTCAATATAAAAGCCTATACTCATAGTAATCACTTGGACTACAGCCAAAGGTTCAAGTCCTCACTAGGGGACCGAACCAGTGAAGGAACCTGATTGGTTCGGTGTAGGTATATTTTAAAATGAATCCTTCTAGCATTACCGTTTCTACTAGCACGATTAATGACTCCTCTTTCAGAGAAGATTAACATGAGTAATATGCAACGATTGAAATCAGCACTGTTAAATAAAAGTAACGGTAAATGGTATCAGCGCGATAAGCTATACACAGGCATTATCTTCTTTGATAAACCTGACCATCAACTTGAAGCTTATGAGGTCAAAAATGGAGAGATTATCAGGCCTTATGTATCACCATGTCAGAGAGGACTATCTTCGCCTATCCAAATAGATTCTACAGAGTTCTGTAATGAGATTGATGATATATATGGTTCTCGTGGAATACCACAACTCTATAAGAATAAGCTGTATCAAGGTATGTCTTATACCTTTATAGAAGGTAGGTGCAACCTAGAGTTATATACTCACGAAGACGGCATATCCGAAAATCGAATTGACTGGAATACTCTTTCGTATGAACCAAAAGAATTTTTATTAAATTATTGCGATAATGGAGTGATGCACTCTCACGATGTACATTCAACTGAAATAAATTTCAATTATTATAGTTCTGTTTGCGGAGAAAACAATGATGAAAAGGTTGGCATAAGATACACTGAACCGTTGAACAGAATTAGCTATTTTGAAGTCGCAGGCAATACCTTAATCACAAAATCTTATATGGAAAGTCCTATATCTGTGCCTGACGTGTATAGAATATTGAGTAATTATAAGAGATTTATATTTGGCAAGTCTATACGATTAGATATAGATAAAAGCTTCATACAAGACTTATTCAATATATGGGTCAAAAATAACAGCTTTGAACATATTGAAAGCATGTCTCTTAATGGACTAGATGGCTTAGAGGATTTCGATTACTTTTTTAATAAACAAGTATTTGGAAAATTAAAAGAGGTTCGTTTAGATAAGATAACTTCAGCGAAGCAAATAAATCGACTCAAATACCACATGCCCGATACCAATATCGTAATACTGAATTATTAATTGTTTGAAGCACTAAAATTAAGTCATCTGTATTTTAAGGTAGTAATAAATTGATTTACCTAATTCTAGACGTACATTATAAAGAAGGCCAAGAAACCGACGCTGTTACAGCAACTGTTGCAGGTATCCGCTTCGAAGGCATTAAGCAATCACGTATTCTAAATGAATATACTGTAGAAGTTAATGACGTTGCACCTTATGAGTCAGGGCAATTTTATAAAAGAGAAATGCCTTGCTTACTGGCTTTGATTAACCAGATTGACGAACCTTTTGATGTAATTATCATAGACGGCTATGTATTGCTGGATAGTGTTGGCAAAGCAGGATTAGGCAAATATCTGTATGATCACCTAGCTAATACAAAGCCCATCATCGGTATCGCTAAAAATCATTTTTATGACATTACAGAAGACTATGCCGTTTGGCGAGGGATAAGTAAGCGCCCTCTATATGTCACCAGTATTGGTATAAATATTACAACGGCGAAAAAGATGGTCAGTGAAATGGAAGGTGAACATCGAATACCTAAAATGGTCGCTGATGTAGATAAACTAGGCCGTGTCATAAGTTAGAACAGCTATACCTATTGAAAGAGCTTGGACTACAGCCAAACCCTAACTAGGGAACCGCTCTTCTTCCCATAACAGGTCTTATGACAAATAACTTTAATATCAACGATTGATCGAGCAAAAACCCACCGCAACTACCTATTTAACTAGGCAGCTTTGGTGGTTTTTTAGGTTTTGGTAAAGGTGTTTTTGCGTCACCAGTCTGCTTATCATCAGAGTCAGTATGGTGTGGATCATCACTAACAACGTCGCTATCAACCGCACTTATCGTTTTGGTGACCTTATCGTATTGGATGTCATCGGTATAAGGAACGCTGTTTAGCTCGTCATCGACTAAACCATCGTCCAAATCCATTACCTTTTCAGGAGAGCTATACGGCTGCGTATGCTCATCTGTTGGCTGCTTTTCATAGTTGATGTCGGTGTTTGTCTGGGAATGTTGAGCATCAGCATGTTTAGATTCAGGCAGGATTCTGACATCAGACAAACGCCTTACCACATAATTACTCGGTATGGATTTGCCATTTTTTTGTGCGGAGGTATCATCAAATATCATGTGACCCTGACTATCGATACGCGCATATTTCATAGGCTTATCACGTGGCCAGAAAAAGTCAGACGGATGGCTAATAATATGGCCAAACACCAGTTTTGTGAGGCGACTCCATTCAAAAAAGCGAACTTCTTTAGAACGTAGGGCGACAAACAGCGCCAGTGAAAAGCTAACGATTAAGTTGACGAGACCAATAAGGGCCACGCCAAGTATAGAAATTAGGATGAGGCTCCAACTGATGTCATCAGCAGATATATTGAATAGTCCGTGTGCCAAGTTTGCTGAAGCAAAGGCAATGTGACGAATATCAATTGGTAGGCCAAAGATATAGCCGATAGTCGCGGTACTACCTAAGAACACCCCGAATAAGAAATTACCCATGATAGCGCCCAAGTTGGCTTCTATAAAGCCGCCTAAACGCTGAAGCCATGAGCTAGGCAATATGTATTTCAACAATCTGTGACGTTGTATACGCGCGCCTACGTTGTTATAAACTGCCAAGTTGTCGTAGTAGCCGGCAATCAAACCAGATAAGAACAGATAAACCCCAGCAATGGCAGCATGGGGAAGTGCTAATGAGTGGAACGGGTCTAGATCATGTAGCAAGTGTCCTGCTTTTTCGGTGTCGATCATTGGCGCGCCAGTATATTGCAACCAAGCAAAAGATATAATCAAAGCGACGGGTACGGCTAACATGACGTTACCCATGATAGCGATAAACTGGGTACGCAAGATATCGACGACCAATTCTGATAGCTTAGTCAACTGATGCGATTTTTTACCAGAGCCTTCAGAAATGGTAGAGGCAATCGCAGCTGCGGTCATGGCTGGCTGCTTGGTCGCGACTGTGCCGCGAATAACATGAATAAATACGAAGCCCAAACCATAGATCATACTGTTGATGAACGCGCGACCCATGGGTGCGAGCGCTAAGTGGTACGCCAGTATTTTTATAGTTGCCATAAATGCAATGATAAAGCCACCAATAGAGGCTTTTTTGAGCATCTTTTGATAGCCAGCTTTATCGGTACTAATATAATGCTCACCGACGCGACTGGCATTTTCTGTGACTTTTCGAGAGAGTAGTTTGGTATTGTTATCAATCAAATAACCAATACTATAGCGCTGATTGGCTGTAGTGATGAGCGCCTGTATCAGTTCGATAACAGCGCGATCTCGCTTTTGATTATCGTCTGTGACCAGCTCAGTCAAAATCCGCATACGCTGCAAGCTTTGATCTAGACGCAGCATCATATTAGTCAAACGAATAGAGATACCAGTTTTATAAATCCGCTTGCGTACGGTAGCGACGATATCTTCGCACTGTTCCAGCATAACCAATAGGGGTGCGGGATCGACTGCTTGCTCGGGCGTAATGTCTGTCAAGGTATCAAGCTCATGTGCTTGACGATATTGATTGACGAAGAGTACGGCTTCTTGATTTTGTGCAACAAAAGACGCGGAATAGTTCAGTATCTGCGGATAGGCCTCCATCAAATCAGGATGCAAGCCGATACCGCTGATGCGGTAAGACAAAATGATAATAGCATTTAAAATACTGTTTTTTGCGGTAGCGACTAGGTTTAAATGTTTCTCTTCTACGCGAACCAGCTCAACCAGTTTGTCCCATTTTTCCTTTTCGATATTGGCAAGCCAGCGTTCATCAGAGCGCTTATTAAATAAGTAGCTCACCAGTTCAACGACAGAGTCATCTTGTGGTAATAATGGTAAAAACCGATGGCCAATCAAACGGCGTAAACTGTTAAAGAACCCTTGATCGGACATGATACCAGTGTCGGTATACAGCGCGATTTGTCGATATTGGATAATCAGTTTTAGCACAAAACTAGACAGCCCATCACCATATTCTGGATGCTGATGTATGATATCAATAAGGGATTGAATTTTTTCGTTGGCCAATGCAGGTTCTTTATCACTGACTCGTAGCTCATCAATCAAGCGTTTGAGTACCGCAGGATCTGGCACGTCGCTCAAGGCGGTAATCTGTTGTAAAATGCGTTTTAATTCTGACACGTCGCACCCTTTATCATGGTTGTTTCAATCGTTTTTATTATTTAAGTCGGTATAAGTGGTTGAGTAATGTTTACCAATCGTTCAATTGTAGTCGAGCGACATCTTGTCTTGCGTTATTTTAATCGGAGCTGCCTATTGATATTGAATTATTTTGTTAGCAGTTATTTTTACTAGGGTATGTTGACAATTACCGTAAATGGATAATCGTCGCTGCTAAATAGATATGAGCAGCAAACGACTCATCCGTTTTTCAGCACGCATGGCAATTTTCTTGAAACCTTTCCATGATGGCGCTTCCTTTTTTCGGTATTGATTTTATATCGTGATTGGCAATACAGCTTATATAAGCCGCCTATGAGTATTGATTATAGCCATGCTGATAATATTTGTTTATCGAGTATAGCACCTAACTTATGGTACTTCGCTTATACCAGCTAATAAAAAAGCGCTGACTAAATATCATATCCAGTCAGCGCTTTTTATAAGCTTAGAGGCTATCTTGAGTCGCTTTATGCGCTGATAGCCGTTATCTCATTGGCGAGTCTTTTTGTCTTATATCTGGCTTCGGCTAACGTCATCTTGTTTTTGGCAACCACAGTCAGCACGCAAGGCTTACTCAGGTAGTCTGTTTTTACAAACAGCATATTACCCGACGTCGCCTCCACGATAGTGATCTCACACTCTCCTTGCTGCATTTGGCTAGCAGACGAATCGCTGAGTGCTGAAAGCGTGCTACTCATCGCCGCAAACTTATCTGCTTGATTGCTCAGCTCGTTTATCGAAAAACAACTAATGGGAAAGCCATCAGTGGTACACAAAGTCACGAGCGCAATTTCTCTATTGGCTTCACAAAGCTCTTTGATACAGCTTGAGAGCACCGCTTTTGCTTGGGAGTTTTCATTTATCATAATCGTATCTAACATTACTGTTCATTATTAAGAGTATTAAATAGCTGCAATAGACCAATAGCTGACTCTCGGCTTCTAGGGTCGGCATTGATAATAGGCGCGACTACATTATGATGCATGAGTACCGCTCTAACCTCTTGTCCTAGCGCCGCTAGGCTTGCAGGGTCGGCGTCCTCACAGTGGGTCACCCCTACGATACAAGTGGTCTGGTTTTTTTCTGGCGCAAAAAAAGTCAGCAGTTTGTCCAAGTTATTATAGTCAGGGGTGTCGCCATACTTAATCAAAATAAGCAGACCCCACAAAGAGCGATTGACAAACTCCCACAAAAAAGAATAACGCTCTTGACCTGGCACCCCATAAATACCTAATGCCATATCATCGGCTAAGGTGATACGTCCATAATCGATACCGACAGTCGTATATTCTTTGCCTATATCGATACTAGACTTGGCTTCAGTTTCAAGAGGACTTATCTCGCTTAAAGTCTTGACCAGCCGAGTTTTTCCGGCACCTACTTCTCCGATTATCGCTAGCTTCTGATAGTCCACTGCTTACCCCATTCCTAAAAATCTTTTAATCGCACCATAAAACCTGCTCGGTTTTTTTGCTGGTATATCTTGTGGTTTGGCCGGCTCTGACACAGCACTGGGCGCAGGCTCGGTCACCGTCAGTATCCCTAATGACTCAAAATCTTTGATAATATCAGTGACCTGATCATAAGTCCCAAATTCATCACTCGCGACTAAACTGTCAAAAGGATAAGGGTTTTTGGTCAATTTGACGCAAAGATTCATGATCAGCTGCGGTTGACTGGTCCGATTAAGGTCAGGCCATGCCAGCAGTTTTAGATATTTGCCATCGTAATAATGAGTCGCTATGGCATTGTTATTGCCTAAATTGATAAAATCTTGCAGACGTGCTTTTTGCTCAAACGTAAAAGCATCTAATGTCTGTTGATGGTCTTCAATAAATGTCTTAAAAATAGGGCCTTGATCGATAAAATCAAAGATACTGACCCTCCACTTATCGAAGCTACGCTTCGTCACTTTTTCGTCGACAAACACCCATATATCGTTATGCCTAGGATCAGCCAATACCTTTTTCATCAAGTCATCGATCTCGATAGCCGGCCCTTCTAGCACTTGCACGTACTGGCCTCGGCGATAGGATAGAACACCTGTGATTTGCGCGGCTGTATTGCGTTTGCGAGATATCTGTACGATGTTTGACAAACCGGCAGGCAGATTGATACCGCGCTCATTGGCTGTGGTTCTACTGACATACGCAATACATTTCATGTTGCCCTCACTTAAATAAGGCATATAAAGTAGCTTGTTCAATGATGACGATAGCTACTGATAATTAAGGGGTGAGTATTGAGTCATCGCTCTTTAAAGTGGCAGCAATAGCAATGACTCAATAATAAGAAGCGTGATTTTAGCTTATTTATACTTCAAGCTTAGCTTCGATGCCTTGTACTTTACGGCGCGCCAAAGCTAGGTTTGATTTGGCTTTATCGAGTACCAAGTACAAAAACAAACCTTCGTTATGCGCTGATGGGCGAA
>OAOU01000018.1_pt1 | contig 70782 bp, 56 predicted proteins | sample 1470821 | NCBI WGS metagenome assembly OAOU01 (sample SAMEA3275579, study PRJEB22092) | marine metagenome | biome: ENVO:00000447 MARINE BIOME; feature: ENVO:00002042 SURFACE WATER; material: ENVO:00002010 SEAWATER | collected 2014-06-20T12:30:00+00 | depth 0 m
AGGAAAGGTTTATGCAAAAGATATTTCGGGTGATGATCATCATTGCGATGCTAATTACCGCTTATCTGCTGATTTTGGCATGGCGAGATGATTATGCCGATGCTCCAGCTGTAGATGCGGTGCCAGAAACTACGAGTTCGGTAGGTGCTGACATTCCTTCTACTACTGGTGCAGCAGGTGATATCCCGGTACAGACATTACCTGTGGATAACAGTGCCGTGACAGCGACTCCTGCGAAAAACGCTGGTCTAATCACGGTAACAACTGATCGCTATGATATAAAAATCAATCCAGAAGGTGGTGATATTGTTTATGCTGCGCTCAAGCAGTATGACGCAACGCTCGATAGCGATAAGCCTTTCGTATTGTTAGAAAACAATAGTAACCGTGTGTATGTGGCTCAATCTGGACTTATTGGTCAGAACGGTATTGATACAGCAGAAGGTAGAGCGACTTATAGCCATACTGCTAACAATTATGTGATGGAAGATGGACAGCAAACGTTGTCAGTGCCGCTTACTTACAAAAAAGACGGCGTGACGATCACCAAGACTTTCACTTTCACTGAAAATAAATATCCAATCGATATTAGCTATCAGATCCAAAACGCGTCTACCAATGCTTGGCAAGGTCAGATGTTTGCGCAATTAAAGCGTGATGATAGTAAAGATCCTGGTATGTCTGATAAAGGCGCGCTGAGCATGGCGACTTATCTAGGCGGTGCTTGGGGTACACCAGATGATCCTTATAATAAGCTGAAATTTGGTGACTTTAGTGATGGTGAATTGACGACAACTAGCGATAAAGGCTGGGTTGGTATCGTACAGCATTACTTTGTATCTGCTTGGACGCCTGAAAACTTCACTGGCAAATTCTTCACACGTGAAACAGGTAGTGATTACTTTATCGGCTTCAATAGCCAACCAGTGAACGTAGCACCAAACAAGCAAGTTACTTTAAATGCAACACTGTATGCAGGTCCAAAAGTTCAGTCTGAGCTAAAAGACGTTGCGGTAGGCCTTAACAAAACAGTTGATTATGGTCTGCTGTGGCCAATATCAAAGGTCTTGTTTGCTATCTTGGAAGGTGTGCATAAGGTTGTTGGTAACTGGGGTTGGTCAATTATTTTACTGACTATCTTAGTAAAAATTGCCTTAATGTGGTTCTCTAATAAGAGCTACTACTCGATGGCTAAAATGCGTGCCATTGCGCCAAGACTCAAAGTGCTTAAAGAAGAGCATGGCGATGATCGTATGAAAATGTCGCAAGAGATGATGGCGATATACAAAGAAGAAAAAGTCAATCCGATGGCGGGTTGTCTACCGATTTTGATGCAGATGCCGATTTTCTTAGCCTTATATTGGGTATTAGTAGAAAGTGTTGAGCTGCGTCATGCACCATGGATTTTGTGGATTCAAGATCTATCAGCGATGGATCCATGGTTTATCTTGCCGTTGTTAATGGGGGCATCAATGTTTGTGCAGCAGCAGTTGAACCCGCAGCCAGCAGATCCGATGCAAGCAAAAGTCATGAAGTTCTTGCCGATTATCTTTACGGCATTCATGCTATTCTTCCCAGCAGGTTTGGTTTTATATTGGACAGTCAACAACTTGTTTAGTATGACTCAGCAATATATTGTCAATAAGAAAGTTGATGAAGAGCAAAAGCGTCGTACGGTAAAAGTGGTCGATTAATTAGTTCTTTGTCAGAAACACCAAAAACCATCGCGCAAGCGGTGGTTTTTTTATAGGTGGTAGACAAGTGGTAAATGTTATCCACAGCTTATCAACATTATCCACAGTTTATAAATATTGAAACTAAAATATATCTGATGCGACTACCTTTCAAAGTTTGCTTTGTCAGTATGAGTCCAGACGTCTATAATGGAGCTTTTAAACATTGAGAGTCATTGTGGATTCCTTAGAGAAAGCATTAGCCGTACCTAATTCTTCTGAAAAGTCTAATACATCTGGATTGGCCACAATTGCTGCGATTGCAACGCCGCTCGGGCGAGGGGGTGTGGGTGTCATACGTCTATCAGGCAGCCGTGCTTACGATATGGCATGTGCTCTAACAGGTAAGTCTGCTTTTACGCCGCGAATGGCCAGCTTTTGTCGTTTTTATCAGGCTGATGGCACTGTCATTGATGAGGGATTGGTCTTGTTTTTCAAAGGTCCGCATTCATTCACAGGTGAGGATGTGATTGAGCTGCAAGGACATGGCGGCGTTATTTTACAAAATCAATTGCTCGCGCGCGTATCTGAGCTAGGTGCCAAGCAAGCGAGTGCAGGAGAGTTCTCTTACCGTGCCTTTGATAATGATAAGTTGGACTTGGTGCAGGCAGAAGCGATCGCTGATGCGATTGATGCGACTAGTGCCGCCGCGGCCAGTAGTGCGATTCGCTCTCTGAGCGGTGAGTTTTCACAAAAGATTAACCAGTTATTAGAACAACTCATTCATCTTCGTTTACATGTTGAAGCAGCGATTGATTTCCCCGACGAAGAAGACGTTGATTTTTTGTCTGATGGCGTCATACAAAGTAAGCTTGAGCAGACGCAAGATAAGATACAGCAAGTTTTAGCAACGGCAAAGCAAGGTCAGCTTTTGCGCGATGGTATCCATGTCGTGCTAGCAGGTAGGCCAAATGCAGGTAAATCTAGCTTGCTCAATCGTCTTGCAGGGCAAGAACGTGCTATCGTGACTGATGTCGCGGGTACCACACGTGATACGCTGCAAGAGACAGTTGTGCTCAATGGTTTGACGCTACATCTGACCGACACGGCAGGCCTACGCGAGACAGAAGACACTGTGGAACGTATTGGAATTGAGCGTGCCCGTACTGCCATCACGCAGGCTAATATGCTACTGATGGTCTATGATGTGACTCGCGATGTTGAAGAAGAGAGCACACCTTTACAGCTTGCTGAACAGTTATTTGGTGAATTGCCAGAAGCCAAACGCTTACTAATCATTGCTAATAAGAGCGATTTATTGAGCGATAATGATAGGGAAGAAAGTGCTGCTATGACCCAAGCTGAGATCAAGAACAGAGGTTATCAGCAAGTCAATGTTTCATGTGAAACAGGTATTGGTATTGATGATTTAGTTGAAGCACTATGTGAGAAAGTAGGCTTTCATCCACCAGAAAACAGTTTAATTGCTCGTACCAGACATCTCGACGCGCTTAGACGAACTGCTAATTTCTTGGCAGAAGCTCATGAACAATTAACCGTATTTGAAGCAGGTGAGTTAGTTGCTGATAGCTTACGTCAGGCACAGCAGAGTTTGGGTGAAATTACGGGTGAGTTCAGCGCTGATGACTTATTGGGTAAGATATTCGGCAGCTTTTGTATTGGTAAATAACTGATAAACGGTATTCTTTATTTTTTAATAAAATTAGCTATTTTGGAAATACTGCTCTTATTCTCAATCGTAAAATAAGGAAATGCTATGCACTGTCCGTACTGTAATGCGTCAGAGACCAAGGTTATTGACTCACGTCTTGCTGCGGAAGGTGCACAAGTGCGTCGACGCCGTTCGTGTAACAGCTGCCAAGAACGTTTTACGACTTTTGAGATGGTAGAAGTTGTCATGCCAAGGATTATCAAATCAAGCAACAAGATTGAACCTTATGACAATGAAAAGCTGCGCCGTTCTATTTTACTACCTTTACAAAAGCGTCCTATCACTATCGATGAACAAGAGGCGATGATTAGTCGTATTGAAAAGCGTGTTAGGCAGATGGGTGAGCGAGAAATCAGTAGTAAAGTCTTGGGTGAAATCATCATGAGTGAACTCAAAACTTTGGATGATGTCGCCTATGTACGCTTTGCTAGCGTGTATCGAGACTTTCAAGATATCGATGCATTCCATCAAGAGATTGCCAATATTCGTCCAAATGAAAAATAAGCGAAGTAAGCTTTTAAATAAGCCCTAGTTGATAAGTAATTCCTAATTGTTAATCAGCTTTCGAACCTTATTTTCTTATATAGAACCCTTAATCATTTATTAAGACCAGCCTTATGTCTATTCAAAGCCATGCTCAAGATGCACAAGACCGCTACTTTATGATGCTTGCTATCGAACAAGCGAAGCGCGGTTTGTATACTACTAGACCCAATCCTGCAGTGGGCTGCGTTATTGTTCAGGCAGAGCAGATTATTGGTCAAGGTTTTCACCCTAAAGCTGGTGAGCCACATGCAGAAGTGTTTGCGCTGAAAGAGGCTGTTACACAGGCAGCAGGGGCAACTGCTTACGTTACATTAGAGCCATGTAGTCATACGGGACGTACGCCGCCATGTGCGTTGGCGCTGGTTGCTGCTAAGGTAAATCGCGTTGTGATTGCAGGTCTAGATCCTAATCCGCAGGTTGCAGGTCGCGGTGTAAAACTATTGGAGCAAGCTGGCATAGAAGTGACGGTCGGTGTTCTGACAGGGCAGGCAGAAGCAGTAAACCGTGGGTTTCTAAAAGCTATGCGCACTAAAATGCCCTATGTACGATTGAAAATAGCGACTAGTTTAGACGGTCGTACAGCAATGGCGTCTGGAGAATCAAAGTGGATTACCTCAACTGCTGCTCGCGAGGATGTACAAAAATTACGAGCACAAAGTGGTGCGATTATTACAGGTAGTGAAACTGTAATAACTGATAACCCGCAGCTCAATGTGCGCTCAGAACAATTGGACGTGCCAACTGAGAATATACCTAACCCTAAAATAGTCATACTTGATAGGCGTCAGCGTTTAAAGCACAGTCTACAGTCTGAGTATCAGCTGTGTCAGCATCCAGATACTATATATTGGCATGAAGGCGATTTGTCTGTGTTGTTGGCTAAGTTAGTCAGTGAGCACCAGTGCTATGATGTGTTGGTGGAGGCAGGTGCTAGCGTTGCAGGTAGCTTTTTGAGTCAACAGTTGGTAGATGAGTTAATCGTGTATCAAGCACCTTGCTTACTTGGTGAGCAAGCTCGTCCAATGGTTGATTTCAATCCTATGTCCCTTGCTCAGCAGTTACGGTTTGATATAAAAAGCCATCAGCAGCTTGGTCCAGATCTCAAATTAACTTTATTACCTTTATAAATATTTTTCAAATAAGTATGTTGTACATGAGTTCTGATAATAAGCCCAAAATGTGGGTAAATTAGCTATTGGTTTACGTGTTTCACATGGAACTGTGCATAACTTTGTTTCACATGAAACAGAGAAGAGGTGCCTATCTTAATCATTTTAATGAATATTATTTTAAATCAATAACTTATGATCTGTTTTCTAGATAAGTACGTACTATGAGAAATTTACATTTGTTGTGGGTAACTATGTATTTATAGATGCTTTCAGTTATATCTCTATTGATTTATCCCTACTTATCCACAATCTATCCTATTAAAGGTCAAGTCTAACGATGTTTCACTGTCAGTTATTTGAACAAGTTGTGATAAAGAATTGATAGATGATTTGATAAACTAAAATATTCGCCTATGAAGGCAATACAGTAATGAGACGAGGGTAATATGTTTACTGGAATTATAGAAAGCGTTGGAAAAGTTAAATCTATGCAGGCGACAGGCGGTGACATACGTTTAACAGTAGAGTCTGATGACTTAGATTTCAGTGATGTGAAGCTAGGCGATTCTATTGCATCAAATGGTATTTGTTTAACTGTGGTGGAGCTCGGAAGTAACTACTATTCTGTTGATGTCTCACGTGAAACTATTGCTAGAACAGCATTAGAAGGTTTAAAAGCAGGTCATACGGTCAATCTAGAAAAGGCCATGCTACCAACGACTCGTTTTGGTGGTCATATCGTCGCCGGTCATGTAGATGGAGTAGGGGTCGTTAGTAAATTACAACAAGATGCTCGTTCTATCTATATTGAGATTGAGATACCGCAAGAGCTAGCGCACTATACAGCGACCAAAGGCTCTATTACCGTAGATGGTATTAGTCTGACGACCAATTTAGTGCGTGACAATATTGTCTCTCTAAATATCATTCCGCATACTGCTCAAGTGACGAATATCGCTAAGCATTGGTTAGTAGGCAACAAAGTGAATATTGAAGTAGATATCGTTGCCCGTTATCTAGAGCGTCTACTAAATAAATCTCAATCTGGCGGTATGAACGCGTCAAGCCCGCAAAGCCAAATCACAGAAGCATTTTTGGCCGATAATGGGTTTATGAAATAACAATTAAGCTTACCGAAATATCATCCTCGCACCAATTTTTTGACCCTATCGATATTATTTTGATTAAGTGATATCGATAGGGTATTTTTTATTTGCACTAGAGATTTATTGTATGAAACTCTGCAAAACGGATTCTAAGTCTTTCTTGCTAATGGGTTTGGATAAAAACTCGTCCATACCAACTTGCATACAGGCCTCGCGATCTTCTTCTGTATTATTCGCAGTTAGTGCCACAATTGGTATTTTATCACCTTGCGAGCGAATCACTTGTGTGGCTTGTAAGCCATCCATAACGGGCATTCGGCAGTCCATCAAAATCAAAGAAATTTCTTCACGTTGGCTTTTGAGTTTCTCGAGTGCTTGCTGTCCATCTTCTGCGACAATACTACGATAACCAAGCTTACTTAACATCTTACAGGCTATCTTTTGGTTAGTAGGACTGTCTTCTACGACCAAAATCAGTGGAGACAAGGTTTCTTTCTTAGGTGTATCTTCTACAAAAGATAGACTGCTGTCATATTGATGTTTGACCAATATGTCTAGTGTTTTCCTTGCAAACAAGGTTAAGCGTAGCAGTTCAGACAGTAATAAACTTGCGTCCAAGGGTTTGGTCAAAAACCCATCATATTGGCCTAGTAAAGTAGAAGGTATATGCCTTTCAAGTTTCATGCTAAGTAATATCTTTGGTAGTGAAGGCGTAGTGACTAGGTCGTTTAACACTTCTAATTGCTCGCTATACTTGTTGCTCGCATGAGCTGATAAGGTGATGGATTCGCTGTATTCATAATCTAATAACAAGACAGGAATGACAGTTTGCTCATCTTGTTTTAATTTATTTTTTAGCTGCTGTACAGTGGCTCTATCTAAAGTGCTGTAGATAGTCACGGATATCGTTAAGTACTCGCACAAACGTTGTAAATGTTCAGCAACTAGAGGCTGATTGATGACAGCGATAAGGTGAATGTGTGGCAGCTGCGAACAACGATGATATACCGATTGATAAGTGGTATGAGGATAAGGAAGGTAGAGGCTAAATATCGTCTCTTTATCCACCGTATTACTTAGTTCGATAAAACCGCCGAGTAACTGAGCAAAGCTATTGGCATCACTCAAGCCAATATTACTGTCTTCAACTAAGTTATGATTGCTTTGATTCAAGATATTGACTAATTGATTTTTTCTCTCAGGAGTAATAGTTACTCCAGTGTCTTTTACGCTAAATCGAATCCAATAAGATGTCTGCGCAGGTATTGTCGTGTCATTGTTAGGAGTTAAAGGCTGATTACTTATTCGCGTTACTTTATCTTCAGGTACACGATCAACAGTGAGCGCGACATAGCCTGATGTTGTAAAATCAATAGCGTTTTTCAACAGATTTAATAGGATATGGTGCAGACGAATGTAATCAGTTTCGATGTAACGAGGACAGTCCGGCGCAAAGAAATAAATCAATTCTAACCCTTGTTGTCTTATTTCTTGTGTGACTAAATTGCTAACTTCTTTGCTTACCTTATAAATATCAACCGTTTCGATACTTAGACGTGTTTTTCGGACTTCAACTTCCTCTGTTGCTAGCGTCTCATTGAGCACAGTCAACATGCTTTGACTGGTTGTAATTAATGTATTTAGAGTCTTTTTGCCTTGAGCCGTCAATGTTGAAGGGTCGATGGGTTCCAACGAATCAATTATTTTCTCTAGTGGTATCCTTAACTTGCGACCTATAAATGCTTGGGCTTCGTTTGATTCATCAATTTGTAATTGCAGTTGTTGGTTGTGCAGCTGTAGTTGTTCAGATTGATGGAAAATCTCATCGACATTATTAAAAATCACAGTAAAACCGTGAACTTGCCCATGTTCGCCAAACCATGGTGTTACGTGTAGTTGGTAGGCTTGTTTGTTCTCCAAGCCATAAACTATCAGTGTGCGAGTAACGCGCAAACTTGAAATAGTTTTTAACAGTATTTGAGTGGCCTCATCTTTCCCTTCAACAAAATCAGTCAGCTCATAGCTTTGCTCTCTCTGTGTAGGAGGAGTAAACACTTGCTCAAAACGCTGATTATAGAAACTAATTTGACCATGTCGTATACTCATCAACATCGGTAAGGGTGCTTGATTAACCAAGCGTTCTAAACGATGAGTCAATGTTTTGATACGCCGATAGTCATTATGTAGCTGGTAGCTGACGCGACTTAGCGCATGACCTAATAACATGAACTCGGTAGTAGATTTCTTTTGTAAAAACGGTGGCGGCGTATAAGATTCTTTGGCGCGGCTACTCAAATTATCGGTATAAACCAGTAATTGCTCCCAGTTAGTACGACGATTGAGCATATAGAGCAATGCCATGAAGAATAGTATGATGGCGACCATCAAAGGGAGCCAATAACGGTAAGATATCCAGTCAACAACAAAAGGCTCATGACGTAATACGATATAAATCTGATGTCCGCTTTTTAGATTAATGATCCCTGTTAGTTCATTACTATTGACAGTATAAGAGCTATGGTCGCTGCTGCTAGAAGCTGATGTACCGATGGTAGGGAAAGCAACGGTAGAAAAAGCAGATTCATTAGGACGAGTATTATGATGAATATAGGTTTGCCCAGAAGGCATCATCAAAATCAGCTGATAACTCAGTTGATCAAAAGTAGGTTGTTCTAAGATTTTTTTTATTTCACTATCTACAGGTGCTGCATGCTCAATAATACTGTGCTGTAGGGAATAAAAAGTATCTATGCTATGTTGCTCACTATGTTTTTTTATCCCATCAAACAGTGTGACATAGTACAGCAGTAACATAACCGTGAGAGACAAGGTATAGAAAATCAATAAGCGCTGTAAGGACTGAAACTGTTGCATGAAAGCGTGGCCCTATCTCGACACGAAAGAATATAGTGAAATAAAAATGAAGTTTCTACATATAGTAGGTGAATTATACGACAGTTGAATTGTCTAAAATTTTTAGTGTTACCTTCTATTTATAGCAGAATAACGGCTTACTGTTTACAGAGAGTGGTTATTAACACCAAATTGTTTTGTAAAAGATATAAATAGAACGTTCGATGTTCTTGATATTATAAAGGCAAATAATGTCATTGGTTATCATGAAGTGGGGTCATTACAATCATGGCACTGCGCCGTAAACTCACCTATAATGAACAAATAAACCTTATATAATGCATGATTATGACTACAACTGCTCCTACCTTTGATACATCTAACTCGCTTACTGACCATGATAACCCAACTACTAACCGATTAAGGGTAGTATTTGCGGGGACGCCTGAATTCGCTGCTATTAGCCTTGAATCGTTAATTAATCAGCAAGAACCGCTGAATATAGAGATAGTCGCTGTTTACACCCAGCCTGATCGTAAGGCAGGTCGTGGTCAAAAACTGTCAGCTTCTGCGGTAAAAGAAGTTGCATTGGCAAATGATATCGCTGTAGAGCAGCCAGTCACTTTTAAAAAGTCTAGTGCAGAAGGGCTAGCTGCTAGGCAAACTCTGCGCACCTACCAACCAGATGTGATGATTGTCGCCGCTTACGGATTGATTTTACCTATCGGTGTATTAGAGACGCCTACTCATGGTTGCTTAAATATCCATGCCTCACTATTACCGCGTTGGCGCGGTGCTGCACCTATCCATCGTGCACTCTTGGCCGGAGATGATGAGACCGGCATTACCATTATGCAGATGGACAAAGGTCTTGATACAGGTGACATGCTGTATAAAGTTAGCGAAAGTATTGCCTCTGATGATACCGCTGCTAGCCTACATGATAAGATGGCTGCATTTGGTGCGACAGCCATTAGTACGGTGCTAAAAGATTTAGCTACTTATCAAGCTCAAGCTATTGCTCAAGACGATAGTCAAGCCAACTACGCTGAAAAACTAGTCAAAACCGAAGGCGAAATTGATTGGGCGCAGCCTGCTGCCGCTATTGAACGCCAAATTCGTGGGCTGACACCATGGCCAGGTGCTTATGCTTTCCTAGCAGGGCAGCGCGTTAAAATACTGGCTAGCTTACCTGTAAATACATCGCAGCAAACCAATGAGCCTGCTGGAACGGTTATCAGTGTTGGACGAAAAGCGATTTTAGTCGCTTGTGGTAAAGAGAGTGACGCTGAATCATCAGCCACCACTTTAGCCATTACTCATTTGCAGTTTGCGGGTGGTAAGCCAATGACAGCTGAACAAGTTTGCCACGGCAACCAATTAAATGATGGCGATCAATTTACGTCAGAAACAAAATAACGTTACTTATATTTAACCTACTTGCACAAGACGCTATCGATGATACGTCAAGGAAATGAAATTTAATGAGACAAAACAGTACTGCGCCTAGAAACAATAAGCTCAAACCATCAAGCAATCTTATTATGAATGGCAGCGTACGCGTGCGTGTGATTCGTACTTTACTGGCTATTCAAAACGGTCAGTCGCTCTCAAGCGTCCTTGATCCATTATTGAATAGTCTACATGATGGTGACAAAGGTTTTGCCCATGCGCTACTACTTACGACGTTGCGCCAGTGGCATGCGCTGGCACGTTTGCTCGATAGCTTAGCAGACAACCCTATCGACGAAGTTGAAGTGCGTACCACCATTCAAGTCGGCTTGGTACAGTTGCTTTACTTAGAAGTGGCTGACCATGCTGCAATTCATGAAACCGTTGAAGCTGCCAAAGAGATTGAGTTCGCTCACTCGACTGGTTTGGTAAATGCTATTTTGCGTAAAGTCGCTAAGAATCCAAGCAAATTCCGTAAGAAATGCGATAAAAAGCATAGTCTACCGAATTGGCTTGCTTACCAGCTTAAGCAAGACTGGAGCGAGCAGTATGATGAGCTGACACAAGGCTTGCGCCAACCAGCACCAATGTTTTTACGAGTGAATTCGGCGGTTACTTCAGTAAAAGACTATCAGCATGCATTAGATGGCGCAGAAATTGATGCAGATATCGTTGAGCTAACGACTGGTTTTAAGGTAGCAAACTCATCAGGGTCTGCCACTTCCACCACGCTATCAACCAAAGGTCTTAGACTACATCAAAGCACTGCCGTTAACGCTTTGCCTGATTTTGCTTTAGGAACAGCTAGCGTTCAAGATATGCATGCTCAGTTAGCTGCACCGATTATCAATAAAGCATTAATGGCTAAGCTTAGTGCTGAAAAATCTGATACGGAAAATACGAATAATGAGATACATATTCTAGATGCTTGTGCGGCACCTGGTGGCAAGCTTGCTCATTGGTTAGAGCTCATGAGCGCTAGTGACGAGTCATCGTTGTTTCACGTGAAACAAGACAATAATGAGATATCATCTGAAACGTCACCTGCGATTACTGATATCAAGGTAACGGCTATTGATAATGAAGCGCCGCGTATTGAACGTATTCGTGAGAATTTACAGCGCTTGAATCTAAGTCAGCACGATTTGCAGCAAGCAGATAACAGCATCGCATTGAATGTTGTCTGTGCAGATGCGACCAGATGGCAGCATGGAAAAAATAAAAAAGCGGCGACAAATGAGCCGGTATTTGATGCAATATTATTGGACTCTCCTTGTACCGCGACGGGTGTGATTCGTCGTCATCCTGATATCAGTATCCTGCGTACCGAAGAAGACATCGAGCAAACGGCACTGTTGCAAGCAGATATCTTGCATAACTTATGGCCACAACTCAAAGCTGGTGGTTATCTGCTGTACGTGACATGTTCCATCTTAAAGCAAGAAAACGTCGAGCAAATGCAGGACTTTATCACTCATCATAATGATGCGGTAGTGATTGAATTCACCGACGATTGCAACTGGGGTATCGAACAAGCAATCGGTCGTCAGTGCTTGCCAATTGATAGCGCAAGCGGCGATGGTTTTTATTATGCGCTGTTGATGAAGAGTTAAAGTAATGACTACTCAAGCTAAAAAAGTATTGGGTGATTTGCGGCAGTCATACTTAATGTTAGAAAATGAAACGAATTATGAGAGTTTTAGAGTACTATGGGTTGCTGCTATTACTCTAGCGAGAGCAATTGGACATATATTAGATAAAGTTGACTCTCTACAATCTGAACTAATGAAAATAACTGTCAGTAATAAATGGAAAAGTCTTAAAGAAAACAAAGAAGCAGCAGCTAATAAAATATTCTTTGAGTTCATTGAAGATGAAAGGAATAAAATTCTAAAAGAATATGAGTTTGGACTACTGTCTTCCCCTATTGATTTATTTGTTGTAGATACTGACTCTATTCCTAGTAAATTTACGTTGGGTGATGGGATTTATATACCTTTACAAAATGGATTTTATGTTGGGACTGATTGTAGAGACGTTCTAGCTGAAGCTATTCAGTGGTGGGAAGAGTACATAAACGAGATAGATGTAGAAATAAAATAAATTTACTATTCAGTAGCTAGAAAAATTGACAGGACAATCTAATGAAATATATCAGTACCCGTGGTCAGACAGCGCCGATGGATTTTAGTGATGTGCTTTTGATGGGTCTTGCCCCAGACGGTGGTTTGATGTTGCCTGAGCATTATCCAAATATCGATAGTGCAACCCTTGATGAATGGCGTACGCTCAGCTATCCGCAGCTTGCGATGGCGATTATGCAGTGTTTTGCCACTGATATTCCTACGGCTGATTTGCAAGATCTTATCGAGCGCACTTATACCGCTGAGGTGTTTGGTTCTGAAGAGATTGTTCCTGTCCGCAAGCTCGAAGACAATTTGTATATTCTAGGATTATCAAACGGTCCGACATTGGCATTTAAAGACGTTGCCATGCAGTTTTTGGGCAATGCCTTTGAGTATGTGCTTAAGAAAAAAGACGCGCGTATTACGATCATTGGTGCAACCAGTGGTGACACGGGTAGTGCAGCAGAGTATGCATTGCGCGGCAAAGAAAATATCGAAGTCTTTATGCTGTCACCTCATGGCAAAATGAGTGAATTCCAGCGTGCGCAGATGTATAGCTTGACCGATGATAATATTCATAATATTGCTATCGATGGTATGTTTGATGATTGCCAAGACATCGTTAAAGCGCTACAGCAAGATGCTGAGTTTAAAGCCGCTTATAATCTAGGCACGGTAAACTCTATCAACTGGGGTCGTATCCTAGCGCAGATTGTTTATTACTTTAAAGCTTACTTTGCGGTCACGACGAGCAACGATGAAAAAGTCAGCTTTAGCGTACCATCAGGTAATTTCGGTAATATTTGTGCCGGTCATATCGCTCGTGAAATGGGACTGCCAATTGACCGTCTGATTGTTGCAACCAATGAAAACGACGTTTTAAATGACTTCTTCAATCAAGGCGCTTATCAGCCGCGTCCGACTGAAAAAACCTATGTAACCTCTAGTCCGTCGATGGATATTTCAAAAGCCTCTAACTTTGAGCGTTTTGTTTATTTGCTATTAGAAAAAGACAGCGCACGCGTTCATGAGTTATTTAACGGCGTAAAATCAGGTCGAGGCTTTAACTTATCTAACTTGATGGAAGCGGTTAATACGCGTTATGGCTTTGCTGCTGGTAAATCTACTCATAACGACCGCTTGCAGACTATCAAAGCGCTTTATGAGCAGCATGGTGAATTGGTTGACCCACATACCGCAGACGGAATTAAAGTCGCCAAAGAGCTACAGCTAGATGGCGAAATCATCGTTTGTGCAGAGACAGCATTACCCGTTAAGTTTGCGGACACTATTGTTGAGGCTATTGGTCAGATAGATATCGCTCGCCCAGCACATACTGAAGGGTTAGAAGATTTATCACAGCACGTAGTGGTACTGGAAAACAAGGCTGAACTGGTTGCTGAACAAATTCGCCAACATGTCGCACCGAATTCTGCTTAAGTAACTACGGTCTTTAGGCTTCTTATCAACAAGGAAAAGTATCCGTGTAAAAGTTACACCATTGTAATAAAGTGTTTATGATTGTGTTATGGTAGATATAATTGTAATATTAGAAACGGCGTCAGCAAGTCATCATCGTGCTAGGCGCTTTTTTAGGAATTATTCTAGCCAATTACACTGAACAGTTACCCTGTAATTTTCATAAGAATTTTATTAATAAGTTACTGATATAGTTAAATTTTTATTAATTTAAAGTGTTTTTACAGTGATAAGTTAAGTACGGTTCTTTATGATAAGCACAGTGGTACATATTGTGGATATAACGATGAAGATGAGCTTAAAAAAGATAGCAAAAGCACTGTTAATTACGACGTTTAGTAGTGCCATGTTGATGACCACAGCCCACGCAAACAATCCACCACCTACTATCAAGGCAGATGCACCCAATCGTTATATCGTGAAAAAAGGCGATACATTATGGGATATCTCAGGTCGTTATCTAGATAGCCCTTGGCGTTGGAAAGAAATTTGGGCCACTAATAAACAAATTAAAAATCCAAACCTTATTTACCCTAATGATGTTCTCATCCTTTGTGTGATTCAAGGTAAAACGCTAATTGGTGTTGATACAGGTGAAGGTTGTGCTGGCGTTGAAAAGCAGCTTACTGGGAATGTAAGTACAAGTACTGTGGCTCTTACCTCGACGGCTAACAGTGTTCCTCCTATTCCATTATCTGCTATTCAGCATTGGCTTGATAAAACACTTATCGTTAATCCTCAAGACTTTAATACCACGCCTTATATTTTGGCTTCTAAAAACCGTAACTTGATTACTGCGAGCGGTGATAAAGTCTATGCTAAAGGCGTACCGCTTATCGTGGGTCAGCGTTACGGAGTCTACCGTGAGGGTGAGCTATATGTAGACCCCAAAACGCAAGAAGTGATGGGTTTAGAAGTTACTCAGGTAGCGACTGGTCTTGTTACTTCTACAGAAAGTAATGGTGTGACTAGCTTGCAGCTTATTGATAGTTATGGCAAAGAAGTACGTGAAGGGGATCGCGTATTCGTAGAGTTAGATAACGCTATTCCTCCTGTCTTTTATCCAACGCCTGCAAGTGTTAGTCGCGGCGGTATGATCGTACGTGTGATGGACTCTATCAGCTCGGCTGCGAAGGGGAGTGTGGTCGCCATCAATTTGGGTAGCTTACAAGGTGCTAAGCCTGGTGATGTGCTGACGGTTTATCAAAAAGGGCCTTTGGTACGTGATACTAAAGATAATGACACACCAGTCCGTCTACCAAACGAGCCTAGCGGTATGGTAATGGTTTTTAATACCTTTGACCACATCAGTTATGCTTATGTACTAGACTCTGAGCTACCACTTAATATTGGCGATCAGTTATTACCACCTCCTTATTTATAAATAGCTATAAGGCTGTATTAAGCAATATATTGAAATAAATACTAATCTAAGCTTGCCTATACGAGACAGATGACAATGACGGCAGTCACCTCTTCTTTATCCGACGATCAGCGCGCTATCTTAGCGCTGTGGTACGAGGTGAATGCGTCGTTATCTGCTTATCACAAACTGATCACTTCTTTCGGTTATCCGCAGCTTGCTTGGCAAGCCAAAGTAGAGGCATGGAAGCAGCTCGGTATTCACCATACCCATCTCAAACGTCATGAACAGCCAGAGCAAACACTCGCCAATATCGATAAGATTCAGCTAGCATTGATAGATGGGCGCTATGGCTTGCTATTCGCTGATGACGCCGATTATCCTGCCCAACTTTCACAAATCTACGACCCACCGCCTTTATTGTTTTATCGTGGGAATAGCGCGCGCCTACATCAAGCACAAATCGCTATAGTAGGTAGCCGAAAACCCACCGCGCATGCGCAAAAAATCACGTTTGATATGGCGCAGTATTTAGCGCAAGCAGGGTATATCGTTACTAGCGGTCTAGCTATGGGTGTAGATAAACGCGCACATTTAGGTGCATTAGCACAGGCAGACCCTGACTATCATGGACGGACGGTTGGTGTAATGGGTACGGGGATCGATGTGAACTATCCCAATCATCGAGATCAGTTATTTATTCAAATTGTTGAGCAAGGTGGCTGCATTATTAGTGAGCTACTACCACACACTCAGCCGCATAAACATACTTTTCCGCGTCGCAATCGTTTGGTAGCTGGGCTGAGTCTCGCGACCATCGTAACGGAAGCGACAATCAAAAGCGGCTCGCTTATCACAGCACGTCTCACGTCTGAACAAGGTAAACAGGTCTTTGCCATTCCCAGTCATATTGACAATAGCAATGCAGAAGGTTGCCATCATTTAATACGTGAAGGTGCGACCTTGGTTTATCATCCTCAGCAAGTACTAGAAGACGTCAACGGTCAGCTTGACTATGATAAAGGCGCTTATAGAACAGCGAACGCTACCAATTCTATTAGTAATCACTCTAATATTAATCAGACTTCCGATGCGTTTGATATAGAGAAAAAATCAATCAAATCTACTAGCCAGCAACCATCCTCTGATATAAAGCCTGCGCGCAGCACAGTCATTGTGCCTGAGAATTTAGCTGCAATTTATGAGCAGCTTGACTGGCATGGGCAAGATTTAGATGCGCTTATTAGTGCAACCAAGCTTGCACCGCCGCAGTTGATTGGTCAGCTAATGGAGCTTGAGTTAATGGGTCTTATCAGCGAACAAGGTGGACGATATTTACGCATTTAAAATATTGCAAATATTCCTTATTGGACACTGGCATAGATAGCCCTTAGTTATAGACTCTCCTAGACAATATCTTTCTTGTGGTATTATTAGAATTTACTTCTACGAACCATTTAAGTCATGAGCCAACCTACACCTCTTATTACTAATTCTGCCATCCAAGCTGCTAAGTGGCTAAAAGAAGGACAACTGCTCGCGTACCCCACAGAAAGCGTTTGGGGTATTGGTTGCGACCCTTATGACCAAGCAGCTGTTCAGCGTATTTTGGATATCAAACAACGTCCACAAGCCAAAGGCATGATAGTCGTCACTGATAGTGTGTCTCGCTTAGCCCCTTTACTAGCATCCTTAGATGATGTTCAGCGCCAGCAGGTTATTGATAGTTGGCAGACAGACGATAGCGGAGACGAACAGCACAATCGCCAAGCACATACTTGGTTATTACCGATTCCTCAGCCGCTTGCGAGCACTGTGCCTACTTGGATTACCGGTCAGCATCAGACTATTGCTGTTCGAGTTATCTCGCATCCTACAGTTCGCCAGCTTTGCCAACAGATGGTCAGTGAAGAGAACCCATTTGGTCTATTGGTTTCTACAAGCTGCAACCCATCAGGGCAAACGCCTGCTAGCACTTTTGAAGCCGCCTATGCTTATTTTAATGAGCAAATTGGTTATTTGCAGGGCGATACTTTAGGTTATACCTTGCCTAGCCAGATTCGCGATGCAACGACAGGTTTCGTCGTTCGATAGCATTGTCTATTAAAACTCTTAAACTTCTCAGAAGCGATTGCTTGCAATGCAAAGTGATAAGTGTCGCTGCTCCTTATTTACGTGAGCGTTTACAGATTGACCATTTGCTAGCTTGCCTATTTGCTCACCTTCCTTTACCAAAAGTATGTAAAAGTTGTTTTGATAAAAACTGCAAAAAAGCAGACGATGGTTATAACGGTCTGGTTTTTATTAAACGATAAGTACTTCAGCAATAAGTAACTCAAAGATAAGTCATAGTGGTGATATTTGAGGCATATAGGGAGTAGGGTATGAATGTTTTGATCAGTGGTGGTTCAGGGTTTTTGGGAAGTGCGTTTAGTCGAGAGCTACTAGCACGGTCTCGCGCGCAAAATAAAGATGTGACGATTACTTGGCTAACTCGTGATAGCGGTCAATCACATCCCGATGATATCAATATGATGACTTATGACGAGCTTGCAACGTCTGATATGAGCTTTGATGTCATATTAAATTTAGCAGGCGCTGGGATTGCTGACTCTCGTTGGAGCGATGAGCGCAAAGAACAGTTAATGGCGAGCCGTATCAAACCTACTCAGTCGATACTGGGTTTTATCGCACGTGCTAGCACAAAGCCTAGGTTACTGGTGAGCGGATCAGCAATCGGTTGGTATGGTACGCAAGGCGATAAGCCACTGACTGAAAACAGCGATTATGAGACAGATTTTGCTCATACACTATGTGATGAATGGGAGCAATTAGCGCTTAAAGCGACCGAACACGATGTTCCTGTGGCTATCGTCAGAACAGGTGTGGTTATTCATCCTGAGGGCGGAATGGTGGCTAAACTGTTGCTACCATTCAAATTTGGTGTCGGTGGACAGTTGGGTGATGGACAACAAATCATGAGCTGGATTAGCCGTGAAGATTGGGTTAGTGCGGTCATCTTTATTATCGAGCAGCAACTTAAACTTATTAGCGACTCAGATGTCAATCACCCCAATAGCTTAGCTCAAGATAGTACACCTATTAATGACAGCACTATCAAATCTGCAAGCGGTACCGCAAATGATACAAATGCAGTCGTATATAACCTTACTGCTCCGAATCCTGTGACCAATCATACTTTTACCAAAGCACTTGGCTCATGGCTACATCGCCCCACCTTTTTTACTTTACCAGAGTTTTTGCTTAAGCTGATGTTTGGCGAAATGTCGACCTTACTTATCGATGGTCAAAAAGTGCTGCCACAAGCGCTATTAGACGCAGGTTATTCGTTTAAACACTCGACACTGCAGCAAGCATTAGAAAACCAAAAATAGTTATATGGGTGTTGTTTCATGTGAAACATTAGAGCTTATTTTCTGATAATCACTTACTGAACTGTATTTATATCTAAGGGCAGTCCATGCGTTACGCATTTTTCTTTACCATCTTTCTACTATTACAATTGTTTAGCTTAGGTACAGTATTGAGCATACAGTGGTGGCTTCAGCCTTGGATAACGCCAACATTACAAACAGTGATATGGGTCAGTGTATTTATTATTACTAATGGTCTATTAGTATTGAGCGTAAAGAGAGCATTTGCTAACAGTTATCGCTGGGTTAGTGGGTGGATGCTGATCATGCATTTTATGATACTGACAGCGTTGGCAGTGAGTCTACTCTACGGAGGGTATTTACTAATAATTTCTTTATCAGGCACTACGTTGCACCAATCGAATGAGATGACTATAGGGCTAAGAGTACTAGCGCTATTCCTATTTATAGGATTATTTATTTATTCGCTATATAATGCCTATGCTCCTGTTATACGCAAGCTGTCTATTAAGATAGATAAACCTTTAACCAAGCCGCTACACATTGCAGTTGCTAGTGACTTGCATATAGGGCGATTATTTGGTGTGAGAGCCATAGATAGATTGCAGCAACTTATGATTCGCTCTGGTGTAGATATGCTGCTGATGCCAGGGGATATTATGGATGATAATACAGATGCCTTTAATGAATATCATATGGAGCGAAACTTAGCAGAACTGTGCCGTAGTCTGCCACGTGGTGTCTATGCGACATTGGGTAATCATGATTTGTATGGTCATGAGCGACCTATTAGCGAAGCGCTGCAAAATGCAGGTATACAATTGTTAAACGATGAGGTGCTCTGTATCGAGCATGAGGGTCAACCAGTATGGTTAGTTGGACGTTTTGATAATCATAAACGTCAACGTGTAGCAACTACCAATCTACTTGCGCAAGTAGATACGTCGCAGCCAGTGATATTGTTAGACCATAGACCGAGTGATATAGCTAATCACAGTCAATTACCTATAGATTTACAAGTCTCGGGACATACCCACAACGGTCAAGTATTTCCCGCTAATTTTATCGTAAATGCTATTAATCGATTAGGCTATGGCTATGAGCAGATTGGTAAAGGACACTTCGTCGTGTCCTCTGGTTATGGTTTTTGGGGAATTCCCTTTCGATTGGGATCGCGCTCAGAGATTTGGTTAATTACACTATCTGGTAATACAAATTAGTTATAGAAACCGATAATTAGCTAGCAAGCGGTCTATGCAGCTAACCGCGATTGTGTACTGATGATCTCACGTACAAAGCTGCTAAACCCATGAATGATATTGTTTGTCTCTTGTCCAAGACCTTGGTGAACACTCATAAAGTGAATAAAGCCATGCGGTGCACCAAGCACAGTATACGTCTCTACAGCAACGCCGTAACCTTTCAGCTGCTTTGCATAAGCAAATGCCTCGTCACGCAATACATCGAGCTCAGAAGCCACAATGTAAGTTGGGCAAACTTTACTATTATCACCGAGCATAGGTGAGTTCAGTATATGCAATCGGGGCAGCGGACTATTTTCCAAGCAAGCAGCATCAAATACTGCTACATCAGCATGATCTAATAGTAGACCCTCACCATATAGCTCCCAACTAGGATAATCTGTTTCAATATCAGTAACTGGATACAAAGGCATCTGCGCTAGAGGTTCGGGTAGTTTTTCTAATAGATTAAACGTTTTCTGACCATCTATCCCTAGGTCTGCCCATGCGCTTTTGCTCGGTGCGGTCAGCTGCTGCGCGATTAAAGTTGATAAACCACCACCTGCGCTATCACCTGCTAAAACGATACGAGAAGGTAATGCGCCCAATATGTGACAGTGCTCAACCAACCAATCATACGCAGTGATACAGTCTTTTAATGCTGCTGGAGCAGGGCATTCAGGCGCTAAGCGATAATCGACACTAACCACAGACCAGCCAGTCTGCTCACATACCGCATGACAGAACTCATGATGTGTATCGACATCACCAATGCAGAACCCACCACCATGAAAAAACAGCATGACTGTTTCATCAGGATTATGGATACGTTTTCTTCTAAAACCAGATTTTTTGCCGCCTGTTTTATAGCAACGAACAGTCATGTCGCCATTATCCGCATTGGCAATCGTTTCATCTTTCCAGCTAACAGGTGAATCACTTTTTTTAGTGAAGGGCTTTATATTGCTTAGCATAGTCGTATTGGCTTGTTGCCATACTCTAGGTGATTGCATGGCTACCGCATCAGCAGTAAATCTCTCACGCAATTCGGGCATTGGGGTTAATTCTAACGGCGTTTTGAGGTAGCTATTTACTGCAAGGATGAGACGCAGGTGAGCGTTTGCATGTAGGTATTGTTTTGAATTAGGGCCTTTAAGGTAACCAATTACACCTTCCAAAATAGGGTCTGGTAAGTAGCCCAGACTTTTCATTGCATAATGCAATGTATGCGGCTGGTAGTTTGCTACAGGGTTATAAGCGAGTATTTTCTCTTTAACGCTCAGACGTTTTTCTAATGAGTCATATGCTTGTGCATCTTGATTCGATGACTCTTGTGACGCTGGATGTTCTTTTGACGCTAAGTGCAATGTCATTAATGCTTTATTAAGCAAAGTATTGATAGATAAATTTTTTGAATTAGACATAACAGCTCTCATAAATGATTTTTAGCGTGCATTTGAGTGTAGGCGATAGTATTTATAGCAATGATAAAATAGCTAGCAGAATAATAGGGTATCGTTTGGTAATAGCTTGATTAACAAGCGTAAAGCAATTGGAATAAATAGCGGTTTTTTGTTCTTTTTGTGAGCGAATATTGAGATTTATTGACATGGAACAAAAACGTTTGACGTATCTCTTTAATCAGACTCCACAAATATTTGTCATAAATGGTAAAAATTCCTTTGTTCTAGGCTTGAAATTTGTACTTATCACCTTTATCAAGCAGCTATTGAAGCGTATTAAAAAAACAATGAGTTAGAAACATCGAGCATTTAATAATGGCATAGTAGGACCAGTAATTATTCGGTCTACTGTGCCGTCTCTTAATCTTCATTATTGAAATTCCAAGGAGCTATCATGAGCGAGCAAAACCCGAACCACGAAAATCTTGACCAGAATGTGGCACATGAGAATATTGATCACAATGACAGTATCTTAGAAGAAACCATGAAAGAGTTTGATCCACAGAATAATTCAGGTGAAGAAACGACTATCGAAAACGAAATCAACCTTGATACTTTCAAAGCGCGTATTGCTGAGCTAGAAGGCGAAGTAAAGCAAGCCAAAGAAGGTACTGCACGTGCTAATGCTGAAGCTTACAATGCGCAAAAACGCATGGAGCAAGAAGCGGATAAGAGCAAAAAGTTTGCACTACAGAAATTTGCTAAAGAATTGTTAGACATCGTTGACAATTTAGAGCGTGCTATCGAAAATGCCGATGCCAATGATCCAGTCGCTGAAGGTGTTCAATTAACGCACAAAGCGTTGGTTGCAGTATTGACCAAAAACGGCGTAGAAGTGGTCGATCCACAAGGCGAAAAATTCAACGCTGACTTTCATGAAGCAGTAGGTATTGACCCAGAAGCAGCGGCAGATACAGTTGGTACAGTCTTACAAAAAGGCTATAGCTTAAACGGTCGTCTATTGCGTCCAGCCATGGTTCGTGTTGGTCAGTAATATTTTTAGGGCTAAACCCTACTAATATGAAGGTTTTTCACAAAAAATGACATGAAACACAGTTTTTGCGTGATTATCGCCTTGAAAAATACGACGGGTAAACCGATATATAGCAACAAGTGACCGACTACGGTCTGGATAAATAAGTATTTATAGTTAAAAACAAATTAGGAGCAATTGATTATGGGTAAAGTAATTGGTATTGATTTAGGTACTACTAACTCGTGTGTAGCAGTAATGGAAGGTGACAAAGTTAAAGTCATCGAAAATGCTGAAGGTACTCGTACAACACCATCAATCGTCGCTTATAAAGATGACGAAACGCTTGTTGGTCAGTCAGCTAAGCGTCAAGCAGTAACTAATCCAAGCAACACTTTGTTTGCGATTAAGCGTTTGATCGGTCGTCGTTTTGATGACAAAGTCGTGCAAAAAGATATCGGCATGGTTCCTTACAAAATCGCTAAAGCAGACAACGGCGATGCATGGGTAGAAATCAACGGTAAAAAACTTGCGCCACCACAGGTTTCTGCTGAAATCTTGAAAAAAATGAAAAAAACAGCAGAAGATTATCTTGGTGAGAGCGTGACTGAAGCAGTTGTAACTGTACCTGCTTACTTCAATGACTCACAGCGTCAAGCAACTAAAGATGCGGGTAAAATCGCTGGTCTTGATGTAAAACGTATCATCAATGAGCCAACTGCTGCTGCACTTGCTTATGGTATGGACAAGAAGCAAGGCGATAGCACTGTTGCTGTATATGACTTAGGTGGTGGTACTTTCGATATCTCAATCATCGAAATCGCAGACGTAGACGGCGAGCAGCAGTTTGAAGTACTAGCGACTAACGGCGATACTTTCCTAGGTGGTGAAGATTTTGACTCAGCATTGATTGATTTCTTAGTAGCCGAATTCAAAAAAGAGCAAGACGTGAACCTAAAAGGTGACTCTCTTGCGATGCAGCGTCTAAAAGAAGCGGCAGAAAAAGCGAAGATTGAGCTATCAAGTGCACAAAGCACTGAAGTAAACTTGCCATATATCACTGCTGATAGCAGTGGTCCTAAGCATTTGGTTGTTACTATCAGCCGCTCGAAACTAGAGAGCCTAACTGAAGAATTAGTACAACGTACAATGGGTCCTTGTAAGACTGCACTTGAAGATGCTGGCCTAAAAATTGGCGACATCAACGATGTAATCTTGGTTGGTGGTCAGACTCGTATGCCACTAGTACAGCAAAAGGTACAAGACTTCTTTGGTCAAGAGCCACGTAAAGACGTGAACCCTGACGAAGCAGTTGCAGCTGGTGCAGCGATTCAAGGTGCCGTATTGTCTGGTGACAAAACTGACGTATTGCTACTTGATGTAACGCCATTGACCCTAGGTATCGAAACGATGGGCGGTGTCATGACGCCAGTTATCGAGAAAAACACTATGATTCCTACTAAGAAATCACAGGTATTTTCAACGGCTGAAGACAACCAGCCAGCAGTAACGATTCAGGTATATCAAGGTGAGCGTAAAATCGCTAACCAAAACAAAATGCTTGGCCGTTTTGACTTGACGGATATTCCACCAGCACCACGTGGCCTACCGCAAATCGAAGTGTCTTTTGACATCAATGCTGATGGTATCATGAACATCTCTGCAACGGATAAAGGTACTGGTAAAGCCCAAAGTATCCAAATCAAAGCAGATTCTGGTTTGTCGGACGAAGAAGTCGAACAAATGGTTCGCGATGCAGAAGCCAATGCTGCTGAAGATGAGAAGTTCGCTAACCTAGCGCAAGTTCGTAACGAAGCAGATGGTCGTATTCATGCCGTACAAAAAGCGCTAAAAGAAGCAGAAGATAAAGTCACTGCTGAAGAAAAATCAACAGTAGAATCTGCTATCACTGAGCTTGAAGCTGCAGCGAAAGAAGACGATCATGACGAAATCAAAGCTAAGCTTGAAGCATTAGATAATGCATTCTTGCCAATCAGCCAAAAAATCTACGCTGATAGTGGCGCTGGCGCAGAAGGTATGGATCCAAGCCAGTTCCAACAAGGTGCTGATGATGCTGGTAGCAACAAAGCTGATGACGACGTCGTTGATGCTGAGTTCACTGAAGTAAACGAAGACAAGAAGTAATACCAAATCCAAAAACGCGATTAGCTGCGTCAAACTCGCTTAGTCTACTTAATGTAGTACTTACGCTTGTTTTCCTTGCTACTCAAGTTTTTGAAAATGGTATAGTCGATATAAATCGATAACTAGTTAAATTAAAAAACGCATCCTTCGGGGTGCGTTTTTTTATGGCTGTTTTTCTATCAGCTACTATTCCTGCTAGCTATTATTTTTCTTCATAAGATGCGTGCTTATGGTTTAAACGCGCTCACTATGAGAACTTCATAGGTTAAATTAACCACGAGCTGTCCTGTTTCATCCTTTGCTGAAAAATGTTGCCAATAGTCTGACTCAAATTGCTGTAGACGCGATTTTGTCCATACAAAGGTTTGAATATTATCTGACGTAACCTGAGTTTGATTGGTCGATACGCCGGTGAGTTTCATATGCTTTAGGATAGCGTAGGGGGTAGGAAATGGTAAATCAAAACGCTGAATTGATAGTTCGATATTCTCAAAGCCAGCACTATCTAATGCCAATTGCCATTCATTAATATCTGGGTAGTGAAGTCCTTGGCCAGTTAGAGTCTTAATTTGCAAAAAGTTATTTGGCGTAAAAGTACTAAAGACCAGTTGTCCTCTAGATTGTAGACGCTGCGCTGATTTCGTGACAAAACTCAACGGACTATCAAACCATTGCACGGCATTAGCACTGATTATCAAGCTATGATTTTCTGCCAAATCTATCGTTTCAGCATCACCAATCATTACGTCAGCAGTTGGCATTATTGATTGCAATGTAGCCGTCTGCTCATTACATAACTCATTGATGAGCCAGTGCTCGCTCTGTATATGCTCAGCGAGTAGGCGTGTCATTTGACCTGTGCCTGCACCCACTTCTAGCACACTGCTTTGTTTGGTATGAGCAATACTGTCTAATAAATACTGACAAACGATCTGCTGAATACTGGCATGCTGGTCATAGTTACTTGCATTAGCAAAGTGGCGAGCGATGGTTTGTTTTCTAACACTGAGGTCATCAGCTGTGTCGAATGTTGTCATAGGCTTTATTATGTCCAAGTGCGCCAGTTATCTATCAATAGTAGGAGTAAAGTTTGTGTCAAACGATAAGGTTACAACTGCTGTATCAGTCGCTCGCAGTCTTCATTAGTCAGTTTGGCATTCATAACTAAACGAATGCGAGCAGTGTTTGCAGGCACAGTAGGTGGCCTGATAGGCAGCGCGTAAAATCCAGCGGCTTGTAGCTGTTGTGCTTTGGCAAGGGTACTCGCGTTATCGCCTAATATATAAGGAACGATAGGGGATTGGTAATATATCTCTTGCAAAGTTGGCGATACACGGTGCCGTGGGTCAATGGCTTGGCTAAGCGTGGTAGATAGCTGTGCTAGATGCGCACGTTGGTTAGTTAAGGTCGGCATCTTTGCTAAAATAAATCGTGTCCATGCGTGATTGATAGGAGGGAGTGCAGTGCTAAAAATCAGTGGACGCATGGCATTGATCAGCCATTGTTTGACGATTTCATCACACATTATATAAGCACCCACTGAAGCAAATGCTTTACCAAAGGTACCCACCAAGTAGTCAATATCCGCCAAGGTATGTGTTTCTTCCGCCAACCCTAGACCTGTATGGCCAAGCACTCCAACAGCATGTGCTTCATCGACATAAAGCTCAATACGATCATCTTTGGATTTCAATTGTACTAGTTCAGGCAAGTCAGCACGGTCACCATCCATACTAAATATACTCTCGGTGACAATAATGATGCGTTCAACCGTCTCGTCTGCTTGTTCAATAAACTTGGCCAAATGTTCATAATCGTTGTGACGGTAACGACGATAGGTGACAAGTTTACTTTGGCTCAGGCGCAGCCCGTCGATGATGCTGGCGTGTACTAGTTTGTCAGCCAAAATGAGCGTCTTGACTGGCAAAGTTGTTAATGCTGGCAAGATACCCAGATTGGCATGATAGCCACTGTTTAAGACCAGCACTGACTTCGAATCGGTTAAACTCTGTTTTTCTATGGCGATTTGATACCAGCTTTGTAGTTCTTCTTCTAGAGCTTCTAACTGTATATCGTTGCCTGTTAATAGGCGTGAGGAAGTGGCACTCATTTTAGGAGTGTGTGTAACAGATAGCTGTCCCACTTGAGCTAGAAATTGAGCTTGCAGCTCAGTATCGCCGCCTAAGCCAAGATAATCATTACTCGCAATATTAAGTAAAGCCTTACCATCGCTAATCACATGTCGCCCGTCATGCTTTAGGTTTGGTAATTGACGATACTGCTGCTTTGCTTTTAAGTCTACAAGTGCGCTTTGCAAGCGCTTAGTGATAGAATTTTGCATTTTCTCTCTCTAATTATTGTTATATCAGCCATGGTTAGCTGACTTGTCTAGCAAGAAAACTGTGAAATGAGTACGGATTATTGCATAAACTGAGTGGATGTAACAAAAGGTTTCATATCTAAGCCTTTGTAACCCACGCACTGATAAACACTTTCAAATCTTAACTTTCATACCATTAAACACTGACAGAGTGGCTGAAATAGTTTGTTACTATGTATTCATCGTTAGCAGACAAGGCGATAGGGCCACAAGGCCAATATAAATAAATAACTTGTTTGTCCAAATTTCTTTCAAGGAGCTAATAATGAAAATTCTACAAAAAACAATACTTGCACTAGCAACTGGTTCTTTACTTTCTGTAGGTGCACAAGCTGCTGTTAACTATGGCAACGGCTACACAGGTCAGCCATATGTTGCTGCTAAAGTTGGTCAGTTTGATCTAGATGTTGATGGCGCTGATGACCCAACTGCATACGGTGTAACTGCTGGTTATAACTTTGATCCTAACTTCGGTATGGAAGCAGAATACGTAGGTTCAGATGATGCTGACTATAGAGGCGGTGACATCGATGCTAAGACATACGGCGCTTATGGTACTTACCGTTATGCATTTCCAAATAGCGGCTTATACGCAAAAGGTAAGCTAGGTGTTGCAAAAACTGAAGTAGAAGCTAACAACACTAACTTTGCTGGTGCTTCTGACTTCTCAGACGACGATACTAATATCGCTGGTGGTGTAGGTCTTGGTTACGCAGTAAACTCTGACTTCAGTGTTGAAGCTGAATACGACATGCTAGGTAGCGACGCTGATCTTATGACTGTTGGTGCACAGCTAAAATTCTAATTACTTAGAAAATAAGCTTTTAGCTAAACAGCTATAATAAAGAAACGATCACTTTAAGTGGTCGTTTTTTTTGCTTAAAATTTATGCAGAAGCTTTTAGGACGGTAATTTATAAGTAGCTAATAGGCAATATATCATTATCGTTAAAGCGTTGTTATCCTTAAAAATGTGCTACATTAAAAACTGGAATGATAAAGACAGGAATGGTGGCAAGGATGGAGATACTTTGGATGATTGAACCTTGGCATTGGTTAGTATTAGGCTTCTTATTATTAATCGTTGAGATGTTTGTACCGACGTTTGCCAGTCTGTGGTTTGGTGCCGCTGCCGTCATCGTTGCAGCGCTATCATGGCTGTTGCCTATTTCTGTTTCTGTTCAGATTATCGTCTGGTTAGTGCTCTCTGCTGTGTTCTTACTGGCTTGGTTCAAGTTTATCAAACCGTTGTCAGTAGATCGTACCAAAGCTGGGCTAGGCGGTAGTGTCATAGTTGGTGAAGTGGGGATGATTATCGTGTCACCGCAGCTAGATAAAGCTGGAACGGTCAGATTTAGTGTTCCTATCGTTGGTGCGGCTGAATGGATGTGCCGTACGAGAGGGGAGCAGGTGGCAATCGGCGATAGAGTGGTAGTGACGGATATCGTTGGCAACGAGCTGATTGTGAGCAGTACAAAAGCGCAGGCAGCGATGCATAAAAGTATGCAGGTATAATAATAAGGGATGAGTTATGGAAAGCTTTAGTATTGTCATGGTGGTATTGATTGCACTGGTGGTATTCACTGTTTTTAAAGGCGTACGCATTGTACCGCAAGGTTATAAATGGGTAGTTCAGAGACTGGGTAAGTATAGCCAAACGCTAGAGCCTGGACTCAACCTCATCATCCCTTATGTAGATGATGTGGCTTATAAAGTAACGACCAAGGACATCGTACTCGATATCCCGTCACAAGAAGTCATTACTCGTGACAACGTCGTTATTATTGCAAACGCTGTTGCTTATATTAATATCGTGCGTCCTGACAAGGCGGTCTATGGTATCGAAGATTATGAGTACGGTATCCGTAATCTAGTACAAACGTCATTGCGCTCAATCATTGGTGAGATGGATCTTGATAGTGCATTGTCCAGTCGCGACGAGATCAAAACCAAGCTAAAACATGCGATTTCAGAAGACATCGCAGATTGGGGTATTACTCTTAAGACAGTAGAGATTCAAGATATTAATCCTTCGCAAACCATGCAAGCGTCTATGGAAGAGCAAGCAGCGGCAGAGCGTTTACGCCGTGCAACCGTGACCCGTGCTGATGGTCAAAAGCAAGCTGCTATCTTAGAAGCGGATGGTCGCTTGGAAGCGTCACGCCGTGATGCTGAAGCGCAGGTGGTACTAGCCAGAGGTTCTGAAGAGTCGATTCGTTTGATTACTAGTGCGATGGGCGAGGAAGAGATGCCGATCGTATACTTGCTGGGTGAGCAGTATATCAAAGCGATACGAGAGCTGGCTGAATCTGATAACTCCAAAATGGTGGTACTACCAGCAGATATCTTAAGTACCGTAAAAGGTATGGTGGGTGATAAATTAAAAGTGTAAAAGTCATAGCAACATTAAAAAAAGACCTCGTTTGAGGTCTTTTCTATGTTTAATAACTGGACTAAAGTTTCGCTAACTTAGATAACTTTCGAAAAGCGGTTTTGGTGTTTCTTTTCTAAGTATTCATCAAATACTATGGCGACGTTACGGCCAAGCAAGCGACCTCTGGGTAAGACGCGAATACCTGCTGCATCCATATCAATCAGTCTGTCGTCTTGCATAGTGCCCAACTGCTGAATCTCATTAATAAAATAGGTGATGGCATCGATACCAAACTTTTGATTCACATCTTTAAAATCGAGATAGTCATGACATAGTAGGTTCATGATGACATATTCACGCAAGCGGTCTTTAATAGAAGTTTTTATATACTTGACCGCGGGCATGACAGTTGGATTGATTTTCGCCATATCAATCTTGGCTTGATAGCTCTGTAGATCAGTATCGTTTTGCAAAATATAGCGCGTATTGGCATTAGAAATCTGACTGATTGATGAGACACCAAAGCCTAATAAGTCACAATCACCCATGATGGTGTAACCCTGAAAGTTACGATGTAATTTGCCTTCACGCTGGGCGATAGCCAATTCATCATCAGGTTTGGCAAAATGATCGATACCGATATATTGATAGCCAGCTTCGGTCAACGTGTTAACAGTACTGCCGAGCATCGTCAGTTTGGCAGCTGGGCTAGGCAAGTCTTCATCTTTTATCTGACGTTGGGCTTTAAATCGCTCAGGCAAATGCGCATAGTTAAAGACTGACAGGCGGTCTGGTGACATCTCGATGATACGATTTACGGTTTTGTCCAACGTATCAGGCGTTTGATGCGGCAAACCATAAATCAAATCAATATTGATAGAGCGAAAACCAAGCTCACGTGCTTCTGTTAGCACGCTTTCAATAAGCTCTGCTGAATGCACACGATTAACGGCGATTTGCACCGTTTCATCTAAATCTTGCACACCTAAGCTGATACGGTTGAAACCGAGATTACGTAATATCTGTAGGGTGTTTTCACTCAGCTCGCGAGGATCAATTTCGATAGAATAGTCACCTTCAGCTTCTGGCAAAAACTCAAACTGAGTCTGTAAAAACTCCCATAATTGCACCATCTCTTCGTCGCGCAAAAATGTTGGTGTACCACCACCCAAATGTAGTTGTTTGACCAATGGTTTGTCGCTGCCTTCTGGCGTAGATAACAAGCGGCGTTTATGAGTAATTTCAGCGATTAAATACTGCAAGTAATCGCCAGAGTCGCTATTTTTTTTGGTAATAATCTTATTACAAGCACAGTAGTAGCAAAGGTGGCGACAGAACGGAATATGAAAATATAGCGATAAAGGAGCGCGCGCTTCACGATTTTGCAAGATTTTCGTCTCAAGACCGATATTCTCGAAGCTATCTGGTATGGGCGCGAACTCTAGAGCAGTTGGATAAGAGGTATAACGTGGCCCTGAGCGATTGTACTTATTGATGATTGCCTCATCAAATGCTGGTAGCTGCTTGCTAGTAATGCTGCCGCGTGTACTGGCATAAGGGTTGTCAGATTGCATAACAGGGCGCACAATCGTGGGCGGCTCGTCCGCACGGTTGTAGGGCTGCTGAGTGTTCTGCTCTGAATAGTCTGTCATGCGATATTCCTCGTTTTTACTCTAGATACTGTTGGTTTCTGGATTAAAAATGATTTTGGATTTAGTGTTTATTTTTTACTCTTAAGGTTGATTAATAACATGGCTTGAATAGTTCATCGGCAGTAGTATGTATCGCTAAATGTATAATAGATAGTATAACAAATCCTTGTTAGCAGTGGGGTGGTCGGTGAGTATTCTTAAATATTAGAATAGAGCGTTATTTATACATAAAAAACCTTAGAACGACGCTGAGGTTTTGGTGATTCTCTCTACACCAGCAATAAAACACGACGTTTGCGCGTTGATAAATAATACTTTATTATCAATGACACTCTGTATTAGGAAGATGCTGATGTCGTTTGCCCAAGTCTATACCCGTTCGGTGGTTGGTCTGCATGCTCCCAAGATCATCATTGAAGTGCATCTATCGCAAGGACTGCCTGCATTGACCATCGTTGGGCTACCTGAGGCCGCCGTGCGTGAGAGTAAGGACAGGGTACGCTCCGCCATTCTCAATTCAGGTTTCCAGTTTCCTAACCGCCGCCTCACGATCAATTTAGCTCCTGCTGATTTGCCTAAAGATGGCGCGCGTTTAGACTTACCAATTGCTATCGGCATACTGGCAGCAAGCGGACAGCTTGAGCCAGAGGTATTATCAGGATTTGAGTTTATTGGCGAGTTAGCGCTCAATGGTCAATTGCGACAAGTAACTGGCAGTTTGGCAGTCGCACGGGCGATTAAAGCTGAGAGATTGGCAATAGCGTTGTCTCAGGTAGCAGCGAATGAGCAAGGACAAAATAATTCAGATACCTCACCGCCGATAACACCGCAACTGATCGTACCGATTGATAATGGTCATGAGGCCAGCCGCGTTGATGGTGTAACGATACTAGCTGCACCAAGCCTAAAAGCAGTTTGTGACCATCTACAGTCGCTCGTTGACCCAACTGCAAGCTATGAGAGTTTGTCAGTGGTGCAGCCAGGTCCTGCACAGCAGCATGTCGGCTATCAAGTAGATTTAGCTGATGTCAAAGGACAGCACCATGCTCGGCGCGCGTTAGAGATTGCCGCCGCTGGTGGTCATTCATTGTTATTTACAGGGCCACCAGGTTCTGGCAAGACGCTCATGGCATCACGATTGCCAACGATATTGCCAGACTTGAGTGATGAGGATGCGCTAGAAGTGGCTAGTACGTATTCGGTGGCAGACAGCGACTACGACTATGGGACGCGACCATTTAGACAAGTGCATCATACGATATCAGCTGTGGCGTTGGTCGGTGGTGGCTCACGGCCGAAACCAGGTGAAATTACGCTAGCCAATAAAGGTGTGTTATTTCTAGATGAATTACCAGAATTTGATCGGAGCGTGCTGGAAGTATTGCGTCAGCCGCTAGAAGCCAAACAAATCACTATTAGCCGCGCTAACTCTCAAATTACCTTTCCGGCGAATTTTCAACTGGTTGCCGCGATGAATCCTTGCCCATGTGGCTATGATGGCGATACATCAGGACGTTGTCGCTGTCGACCTGAGCAGATCAAACGCTATCAAGATAAGTTATCTGGGCCTCTCTTAGATCGTATTGATTTGCATATCACCGTACCTGCGTTACCGATTGCCGATCTGCAAAATAGTCAGGTAGGTGAAACCTCTAAGCAAGTACGGGCTCGCGTAGTGGTCGCGCATCAGCATCAAATGCAGCGCCAGCAAAAGGTTAATAATGAGCTTAGCCCTAGCGAAATCGATGAATATATCCAGCTAGGCGACAATGAAAAGCAGTTATTACAACTTGCTCAGCAGCGTCTAAATTTGTCCGCGCGTGGCTACCACCGAGTATTACGGGTGGCTCGTACAATCGCGGATTTGGCTAACAGTACCGATATCAACAGCACCCACGTATCTGAGGCGCTGAGCTATCGTAGTAAAGCGTAATCTCTGTTTGCAAAAGTTACACCGTGATAATTGATAGATTCCATATAGACTAGACTTTATCTTTCATAATCCAAGCAACCAAGTCAGCAAAGTGGTCAAATGCTTCGGTCGGATTTAATTCGCGAATGTCTTGCCCGTAGTTATAACCATAAGACAGACCGAGCGTGTCCATATTGGCGTTCTGTCCAGCCAACATATCGTTTCTAGAGTCTCCAATCATTACTGCCCGATCAACACTGACATTGAGAGTCTCACAGACGTGTAATAGGGGCGCTGGGTCTGGTTTTTTAACAGGTAAACTGTCGCCGCCCATCACTTCACTAAACAAATCTTGCCAGCCAAACGACTGCAATATTTTCGGTACAAATCGAATGGGCTTGTTTGTGACCAAAGCAAGCGTATAGCCAGCTGCGTGCAACTTTTTGAGTCCGTCATCGACATCTGGATAGGCAACGGTTTTGCTACCACTAAGACTCTTATAAGCCTCAAAAAATATTTGCTCTGCATGATCAGCTTCTTCGACCGTTAGCTCACCTTCTGCTACTTCCACTTTACCAACCAAAGCGCGCTCTACGAGCAGGCGTGAACCATTTCCTATCCAGTTACGTATCGTCTCGATAAGGTAGGTGTCTTTACCCAATGTGGTTAGCATGGCGTTGGTGGCGTCGGCCAAATCGGGTACGCTATCAATGAGCGTTCCATCAAAATCAAAAATTAAAAGCTGCTTATTCATTGTTCCTCACTATTGGAAATCGTTATATTTATTATGTTGAGCATACCTTAGCACATTAGCATTTTGAGGCCAGTCAATTTAGTTACCTGTTGTGCTGAATGTCTTGAGTCTTAGCAACTATTCGACATCTTTATAGCGTTCACGATGCTCTTTCTTCATCCTTAAATAATCTTCGTTCTCACGGCATTCATCCCATTTAACTTTAAAGATCCGTGCAGATTCTGCTTTGACTGGGTCTTCCTCTTGTCGTGGCAATTCTTCGCGGCCATGGGCGCCGCTTTGACCTTTTTTATCATCAGGTACCGCGCCTTTATATTTTTTGCCACCTTTGTGATTGGCATAACGACGAGCACGGGTATAGCCCATTTGGATAAACTTGCGCGCCATATCTGCGCCGACGAAGTCATCGTCAGCCAAGTAATCTAAAAACATCTGATAGATAGCTTCACTACTCTCGCGAGCGATGTCGGGAGTCGCAAAGCGCCAATGAGGTAAAATCTCAGACTTATAAGGTTCTACCAGTAATACGCCTTGCTCACCGCGACCGACACGGTACAACTCAGGCTGAGCGCGCAAATCCAAACTCTTATAATCTAAGTCGTAATCAAACTCTCTCATATCTATGACCTATTATTTTTATCTATTCGTATATGGTTATTGAGTATACTTAGCCAAGCTGTTTAGAAAAAAGCACAAAAATGTTATGCAACCGTGACAGTAGGTATTTAGCATCAGAAGCGATGAGTGAAAATGGTTATGGTAAAGTCAGTTGTGAGACGAATACAATGCTACGAGAGATGTTATGTTGAGAAATAAAATAAGTGTAAATGAGCCGAGCCGTTTGCGATTGCCCAAAAACATACTGGTAGCGTGGCTATTGCTAACGACAAGCATACTAGCTACTACGGCTGCCCACAGCGCGTGGTTTGAACGTTTGATTCCGCAAGGTGAGACGTATACGGTACGCGAGATAGATCGCGATTTAGCATTTGTGATAGATGGCTTTATCTACGATGCGCGCACGTCTTGTTTTTTGGCAGTGGGCGACCGAGTGATATTTTTTGAGGGGCGTCACGGTATTGATTACCGCGCAACTATATACGACTTGGATTCGCGTGAGCGCTGCAATTTACTACTGCGTGGTCGGTTGTACGAATAGTGGTCGGCTCTACGAATAAAAGCAACGCATGAATAAAAGCGACGCATGAATAAAATGAACGCTAAAGAGTACGGTAAAATTTAAACATAAAAAAAGCCCCGAACATTGCTGTTCAGGGCTTTTTAGAATTCTATTAACGAATGGTGGCTCGAGGCAGGATCGAACTGCCGACACACGGATTTTCAATCCGTTGCTCTACCTACTGAGCTATCGAGCCGTCTTCGTTGAGGTCGCTATTAAACTAAATATACGCGCTTCTGTCAAGCTGTTTTTGCATTATATCTGATAAAAGACGATAAATAATCAGATATTAGTAAAATTAACCGTTTTAGCGCTTAGTTTAGTCTTTTACACGCAACAGTTCGTACTCGCTCATGATGCGGTGAATATCAGCGTCAGCAGGGACAAATTCACGTACGCCTTTTCTAACTTCGCAATCATAGACCAGTTTAATAAACTTGGCATCGATAGCACGTTTACGGTTTTCTGGATGCACAGTGAGATATTGCAGGCGTTTAGCATTGGTCTGACCATCATCAAAGCAGGCGACAGCTGCGATAGGCTTATCATTGAACATCCCGACATAGAGATACTGTCCACGTTTAAACCCTTGCTCAACGATATTTAATACCTCGAGACCGTCAGGCTGTGCATCATCACTATCGTACAATGCCTGCAAGCGCTCTGCTAGCTCATTGTCGCGAGCAGGTTTTTTGATAAGTGGCGCATCCAAACTATTAATGGCGATCGCTTCTAAAGGCATAGCAGTTCCTATAAATAGAGGGTTTCTATAGTATAAATAAGCAGTATGAGACAGCACGATGTCATAGCGTGCAGTGCCGTAAATAAAGGTCTTCAAAGTCGGCGCGAGTCATGATTGATAATACTGAACACACTATTTTAGCAGAATGAGGTGATTTTGTGCGTGGTTTACCGCTTGGTCGTGGCAGTAAATGTTAGGGTTTGCTATGATGAGGCTATATAATATTTAGTATGTATAAACCCTAATATGTTGATATCTTTTGTATATATCATTTTCTAATATAGTTTTTGCTAAGGTCTGACCCAGACACTAGTAAAATATTTTGGGCAGGTTTTTGCCTTATTTATTGACCGCTTTTCACTGATAAAAACTGATAGAGAGTAGCCATGACAGCCAATGCAACGACGACTGCTGCCACACCTGAGCAAACTGAGTCAAAAAACGTAAATCTATATGGTCGCCCTGAACGTATCGCGACCGTTGAACGTATCACTGCCGAAACGCAAATCACCTGTACCGTTAATTTAGATGGTACGGGTAAAGGCACGGTAGACACTGGCGTACCATTTTTGGATCATATGATTGATCAAATTAAGCGTCACGGTTTGTTTGACTTAGATATAAAATGTACGGGTGATACGTTTATTGATGACCATCATAGCGTCGAAGACACTGGTATTACCCTTGGTCAAGCTTTTAACAAAGCATTGGGTGACAAAAAAGGCATTCGTCGTTATGGGCACTTCTATGCGCCGCTAGATGAGTCATTAACCCGTGCTGTCGTCGATCTGTCAGGGCGTCCTGGTTTGCATATGGATATCCCATTTACGCGCTCGCACGTCGGCCGTTTCGATGTTGACCTATTTAGTGAGTTCTTTTACGGGTTCGTCAATCACTCATGGATGACTGTGCATTTGGACAATCTAAAAGGCAAAAATAGCCATCATCAAATTGAATCAACCTTTAAAGCCTTTGCTCGTGCGTTACGTATGGCCTGTGAGTACGATGAGCGTGCATTGAATACCCTGCCATCGACCAAAGAAGCTTTCTAAGGCGTATTTAAGGCTGTTCTATAAGGTTACTCAAAAGGGCCAGTCAAGCTTGGCGTACTAGTTGTACAGCCTGCGCTTGACTTCCTTGTAGCAAAACCTTATCTACACCCGCGATAATAGAAAAGGCCATAGCCAACAATATAAATGGTCAATAATATAAATAGTACAGTAGTCAAAATATTTAAAAATGAGAACCAATCGATGACTAAAGTAGCACTACTAGATTATGGTATGGGCAACCTGCACTCTGCTTGCAAGGCCCTATCGGTAGTCGGGGCAGAAGTCTCTATCACCAATGATCCAAAAATCGTCGCGGCGGCTGATAAGATCGTTTTCCCTGGTGTGGGTGCGATGCGCGACTGTATCGCTGGCATGCATAAAGCAGGCATTGATGACGTCATACGCCATGCAGTATTTAACAAGCCCGTTATGGCCATCTGTGTGGGCATGCAGGCATTGTTTGAGCAGTCAGCTGAAAATGGTGGCACGGACTGTTTGGGCATCTTAAGCGGCAGTGTAGAAGCGTTTGACCCTACGTGGAAAGACAAACAGGGTGCAACGATAAAAGTACCGCATATGGGCTGGAATACCATTAGCGGTATGGATTTTGACCATCCGCTCTGGCACGGTATTGAAGACAACGCGCATTTTTATTTCGTGCATAGTTATTACTGTGAACCTGCTGATAGCTCACAAGTGGCGGCGGTATGTGACTATGGTCAACCGTTCTGTGCCAGTGTGATCCAAGACAATCTATTTGCCACCCAGTTCCATCCAGAAAAGAGCCATACCGCTGGCTTGCAACTGCTCAAGAACTTTGTAGAGTGGAATGTGTAAGTAGTTGATAAACGTGAAGTGAATATTTAATTTAGTAGAAGGTAGATTATCAATTGTATAATCTGCCTTTTTTATGCTCAGCAATCACTTTGTAGCTGCCATTCTTTAGCTACTATAGTTTAGCCATCATGGTTTAGTGATACGCTCAGTTATTTTCTACTTGCTTATACTTGGAATATCTCAGTGGATTTTACTGCCTTTAAAATGAATGTTGTGGAAACAACTGGCCTTGCCAAAGATGCCTTACATATCTATGTCGGTGTCGGTGTTTATCTGCTGTGTCTGATTGCGCTGCGTCCTATTATAAAAAGCCAAGGTATTCGGTCATTTATCGCTTTGATCGTCGTGACTTGCATTGCGCTGTTGGGTGAGTATTTAGACAATCGAGATACGATTGAATCGCTTGGCTTGGCAAGCTTGAGCCGTGATCAAATACTCGCGAGTATCCGTGATTTGATTAATACCTGTATGCTGCCGTATGTGCTCTTTGCGCTGAATAAGTGGACGACTATATTTCGACCAACCAATAAATCGACTTCACTGACCAAACGCCATAAAAAAACGGACTATTAATTAGTCCGTTTTCTGTTGTACCTCAAAAAATATTTAGTTTATTGCTTGAGGAGAGGAACAAAGCTAATATCACAGCAATTATCGGCAATACCAAAAATTTACTCCATCCAAACGGCAAAGCATAAGCCAGCTTCGGGTAAAAAGGGCAGACATAGACAGCTATTCTGTCTTCTGAAGTTATCGAATTCGCTACTGCCTTTCTAACTCCTTTTTCACCAAAACTACGCACCCCTCCAAAAGCATTTAGTAATGTGCTGGTATAGATGACACCTTCGAACTCATATTGATACTTAATAAAAAGCTCATGCACATCATCCAGATAAGAGAATTTGGCAGAAGTAATCACTATTCTTTTGCTTAAAACCTTTGAATCTACTTTTGGAAAACATAAAAAGATAAAGTCAGTTATGATCGCTATTAAGATCCACACCAAAAAAATAGCTGAAAATATAAATATGCCATAGAGTAAAAATATTGGGTACATAGCCATCAGACTCTAGGTTATATGTTAGCTATATTTATTAGCTATTAGCCTCGTCATACAGCTCACGTACGACTTCACCAATCGCTTTGATACCATCAGTCAGTGTCTGCTCATCAGCGGCAATACTCATACGGATACATTCGTGCGCATGCTGATAATCGCTAACATCGACGCCAGGGAAGAAGTACTCACTTGGCACAATAAGCGTGCCTTTTTCTTTTAGGCGCTCGTATAGATCCAGCGTGCTAATCGGCAAGTCTTTAAACCATAACCATAAGAATATTGCGCCTTCAGGTTTATGAATGACCAAAGGATAGTCGCCCAAGGCTTCTTTTAATAGCTTCACCGCGAGTGTCGCCTGCTTTTGATAAAACGGCTTGATGTCGTTATCAGATAATTGCTTGATACGATCGTTTTCTACCAGTGGCGTAGCAATCGCTGCACCAAAGCGTGTCGGCGCTAGATTAACCACGGCATTCATCGCACTAACCGCTTCAATGACTTTGGCGTCGGCCACAATAATACCCGTACGCATACCAGGCAAACCAATCTTCGACAGGCTGAAGCAAAGAATCGTATTGTTATCCCAATTCAGATGCGCGTCAGAATAGATGATATTGGGGAAAGGCATACCATAGGCATTATCAATGATGAGAGGTATGTCATAGCGTTTGGCAATCTCGGCCAAATGCGCCATTTCATCATCGGTTAGCACATTGCCAGTCGGATTGGTCGGGCGTGAGCAACAAATAGCCCCGATACGACCTTCCTTTAGCGCTGGCAAGTTCTCTAATGCGTCAAAATCCACACGGTATTTAAAGAAGCCTTCCTCACCATCATGCGTCACTTCATCGATATGCGGTAATACGGCGGTGAAATGCTGACCTTCCACATGCACATCGCTATAGCCAATATATTCAGGGGTCAATGGCAGTAGAATGGACTTGTCGATAGACTCGCTATTCTCATCAGCGAACGCACCGCCAAATAGGTTAAACAAATAGAAGAACGCATTCTGTGAGCCATTGGTCAGAGCGATATTTTCTGAGGTGAGATTCCAATCGTAATGACGGTTAAAGAAGCCAACCAACGCATCGATAAAGGCGGCATCACCTTGCGGATTAGAGTAGTTCGCCATGCTAATAATCGCGCTACTATTGGGCACGCCTGCATCGTTATCAACACCTAGTGCCTTATACGTCTCCAAAAACAACTCATTGACGGCATCAATTTTGGCAGGGTTACCACCGCCCAGCATGTTGACTGGCTGATCGCTTTTTAGCGCGTCGCCCAGATCATCCATCAATTGTGAGATGCCAGTGGGCTGGGTAAATTTTTGACCGAACTTTGAGAATTTCATAAGGCTACCATGCTGTTTGGGAGGGTGTTATAAGTTGGTATTTAACCGATAAAGTTGGGCTAGTATAGCAAATGAGGACTATAAAATAAGCAAAGTGCATGGTTGATATTGGTTTATATGCTTATACGTCTAATGAAGCAAAAAACGCCTGCTATATGAATAGAAGGCGTTTGGGTTTGAGGAGCTTAGTAAGGCTTTAGATGGATAAAAGAAGTACAACGTATTGCAATTGTCTAATAATCAAAACCCTCGTCTTTTTTTCCTTTTTCAGCTTCTTTTAACTCTTGAGTGTTGATAGCTTCTAACCATTCAGTGCGTTTAGTTTCTAAATACGGAACATAATTTTCTAAGCTATTCTTAATTAAATATTCTTTGAGTGAGTCGAGTACATCAAGTCGCTCTCGCATACCATTAGAGTAACTACCTGTATAACTGTATATTTCATAGACATTATGGACTAACACTGCGTCTATAACAGATTTAGGGTTATTAGTATTATTAATAAAATAAACTATTAGATTGCTCCAATGAAATTTCCTAACTCCTATTTGGTCTTCAATCCTTAATAAGTTCGCGTATTTAATCCAAAAATCTATCCTTACTTGCTCATCTTCATTTATCCAGTTAATTACTGTGCTTTCTTCAGCATAAAAAAGCAAATCTGATCTATCCCACGATATAACATTAAATATTAGATATCCATTCTCTACAAACCTTTTGATAAACTGCTTAGTATCAGTTTTTAATAGAGCTTTTAAAGCTACAAAGGTTTGGGTTTCGTGATTTAATGATAAATATTTTTCTGAGTTAAATAGCTCAATAAATACGTCAAAAGCTTTTTCGATACTCTTATTGTTAGAGAGTAAAAGCTTAAGCATACCCTCTAGATCAAAGGTTTTATGACTACTATAAATTGAAGGCACACGTTTTAAAAAGGGTGAAATATATTTATCTGGTAGGCTTTTTATGTAGGTTGATTCAAGTTGAAAGGTTTGATCAATAGCAATTTCATAACCATTCTGGATCAAAGAATCAAAAACTTTTTCGAATTGCTCTGATGATATTTCTCTACGTCCTTTTTTCACAGAAATCCAAGCATAGTCGTAAAAATCAATATCTAATTTTAAGTCTAACAATTCACACAGAAAGTCAAAGTCTTCATCTGTTTGACTTAACTCAAAAGTTAACCAAGGTACGACTTGCTTAAATTCATCTGATTTCACTAGCTCTAAGATAGTTGATTTATAGTCACTAAAGGAGTTGTTTTTCAATTCCTTTAACAAGCCTAGTAATAAGTAAGGACACCTATTTATTGATAAGTCCGCAAGTCCCTGTAAAACATTAATTAAATTGCTATGTTCTATCAATTTTGGATAGATTACTGTGCCGGTGTATTCAAGACTTGGGTTGTCGCTACTCAGTAATAGTGCAAGATAAGAGTGCAAGTCATTGTTGTTCACTAATTCGTTAGAAATATATTGAATAAAATTATTATAATTATTAAAGTTGGGAACTTTAAGGCTCAAGCGTTTATCAGCTTGTCTTTGATATCTTGCTAAATCAAAACCACCTATCAGTATATAATGGTGAATTAACTGTTTTAATTCACCTAACTTAGGTTGAAGCGTAATAATTAAACTTTGCAAGTCTTGAAGAGTTTGAGGGTGTTTCTTTTGTAATTCTTCATAATCATATGCAATAAGCTCATTCAAGGCAATTGAGGCTTTAATAAACGGTTTCCTACTATGGAAATCTAGTATATATCTATCCATAAACCCACCTTGATAACAACTTCGAATGAGTGGTTTTAGCTGACTGGCGAAAATCTCTCTAGCATCTGTATAATCTAGACTATCAAGTTGATTTAAAAGATTTAATAAGAAATCGGTCCAATTCCAAATTTCACCATTAGTCTTGGGGCGATAGCCATATCCATCTCTTTTTTCACCATTATCTAAGTTTGAATATAAAACACCACCTGAATTAAAATCTATTGCTGATTTTAATATGTTTAAGAGTATCTCAAAGTCTTTATTATCGAATAGCTGTTGTAGTAGTGGTTTTTTCAAATCTAATGTAGCTAAGCTTTCAGATGTATAAAGACTAAACATTGAGGTTAGAGTGCTTTGAGTAGATGAGTCTTTTGGCTTATTTTTTGCTATAGCCAATAGTAAATTAAAAGACTGACTGAAGCTCTCATATTTATAAGATAGAAGTTTAATAAGATATTCGATTTTAGAGATGTGAGGGTTTTTAGAAGTTAAAAAGAGATTATCTCGAGTATGACGTTCTTCTATTAACTCTAAGATAGCTCTAGGTTCAATATGGGATAGTAGGCGCAAGTAATTAATTTCTTCTTCAGAGATAGATCCATCGAGAAGTTTTTTACCTATAACTCCTTCCTTAGTTAATATTTTTTGAGCAAATTTACGTACTTCTTCATTATCATGTAAGTAACTTAAACGTTTAATCATCGAGCGTTGTAATCGATTTGGCATTTTAACAAATATGTCGTGTAGTTCATCATCATCAATCCACTGTAAGGCTTGTTTAGAGAGATGGTTTGCTAAGACATGAGGTAGTATGGCTCTAAAATTACCACGTTGTTGAACAACATCTTTAGCCTTTAATTGCTCAATGACTTGTTTTGCAGTTCTAGGTGATATTTCAGCGATATCAGACAATATTTGGAGTTCTGAGTTTGGCTCTGATAAATCCTTAATATTAAATGAAAAAACCAATGAGAAAACTTGAGCAATCTTGTAGTTCTCTTCATTGATCTGGCCATTTTGATAAAACAAACGCTCAAATAATTGTTTATCATTTAATATAGCAATATTATCTACATTATTCACAGTCGACGCGATAGCAAGAGCTAGTCGATAATTGCCACCTGTTAACTGCGCAATATCATGTGGGATAGGGTTGTTGATTTCAGGGTAATGGCGTTCTATTACCTTTTGAACAAGAGTAGGACTATTTGGCTCAAGTTTAAAAACTGACGTTTTTTCGGGTAAGTCATCAGAAATATCGTATTCGATAGTCAGTAGAGAAATCTGACTATCGTCATTAGTGACAGATTTAGTTAATATTTCATGTTGGTCACGCCCACAGTTATCAACGATAACGAGAAATTTCTTATTTTTCTGTTTAAGATCTTCTATAAAGTGTAGTGGAAGAGGGGATGGTGATTCACCATAATCACAATACCAAACCTCTCTAACGTCTAGTGGATTCTTACCTATACGGTCGTCAAATAGTGCTTGAGCTAATCTAGTTTTACCGGCACCAGATAAGCCTACAAGCCGAACAGAGTTTTTAGGCTGATTCAACTCTTTGCGTATAGCGTTTATGCCGTTGATTACGCGACTTGCATCGTCTCTTTTCTGATTAGGTAGTATTACCTTAATATCGTTATCAGTAAAATATAGAGAGTCTACATTGGCTTGGGTGCTAGACCAATCCTTAAATCTATCCCAACCTTGATAATCATCATTCGTAAAAAAGTGTCTGGCTAAGTCGTTATTTTCTATACAAACAAATTCTGATTCGAAGAATGAATGCTCATTCCAAATAATTTCAATATTCAATTCAGATGCGCGCTCTTCAATAGCTATAAGAGCTGTAGATTTACCATCTTTAGCATTACCTTGTCCCCATAATTGATTCGTATAAATTATTAAGTGAGTTAAATTTGGATAATTTTCTTTAGAAGTATTTAAAGTTTTAATCAATTCATCTTTTTTAGATGATAAAGGTACGTCGTAAAATTTGGACTGAAAGCCTATAACTTTGTTACCCAGTACAAGTGGTTGTTTTTCTATTCCTGACTGATTTTTATAACCAAACCATCCTTCTTTAAGGTCATACTTTCGACAAAATAATAAATAACTAAACCATTCGAAAGTATCATGAGGATTAGCACTGAATTTTGCTTTGAATACATTCCAATCTGGTTGAATTATCATTTTATACCTTCAAGAAATTGAGTAATGGAATGTTAATAGATATTAGCAAGTACCTGACGTTACTGCTAGTTCTGATGGCAGTAGTTATTTTGATGAGCTCAGCCTACATTAGCAGATAATAGCGTATGAAAAAAAACCCCTATTAAGGGGTTTTTTTGTATAAAGCCAAAATCCAATACGCTTAAACCATCGCCCTTACCCGTGCCATAATCCCGCGCCCAATCACCAATCTCACATAAATAATGGCAATAGCAAACAGCAATACGATTAATGCCGCACCGCCAATCGCCAAGCTTGTCCACGGCACACTAAATTGTAAATTAAACCACTGAGTGATAGCAGCCCATGCACCCACGCTGGCGATAACAACAGCAAATGTTGCCGCGCTAATACCAAGCACACCCAGCTCTAAAATATTGAGCATATACAAGTCACGCTTTTGCATACCGAGCAGTCTAAATGACGCACTGTCCTTCATACGATCTTGCGAAGTAGACAGTAGCGAGCTGATCAGCACCATGACTCCAGTGAGTAGGGCAAGCAAGGTGAACACATAGACTAGGCGGCTCATTTGTACCACCAACTCTTGAATTTGCTTCGCAATAGCAGTGCCATCGATTGTAGTGACAGCAGGGAACTCGCGTACCAGTTTGCCTTGTAGTTCTGGAATGGCATCTTCTGACACGTGCGCAGTGGCAAATTGAATCTGTGGGGCAGCGGACAGCACCGACGGCTCAAATAAGAAGTAAAAATACGGACTTGGGCCACGCTCATAGCGCGTGCGAATACTGGTAATCTGCCCGACGATCTCGATACCTTGAATGTTAAAACGCACCTGATCGCCCATACCGACATTGAGCATACTGGCGGCAGTGTCCAAGATAGATAAGGGTTTGACTTGCTCATTTGTCGCATCGATAGGGGTGTATAGCGCGTCGTCTGTGAGCGATTCAGTGATGTATTCGGTGTCCATGACCGTGTCTGTATAGCTCAAATTAAAGACACGCGTGGGATCATCAAACCCATCAGCAGGCTCGATATCTTTTGCCGCCACATCATTGGCCGTCTCCACACGCGCACGAATGACGGGATAATAAGTGACAGGCGCCTCAATGATCGCATCAATATCGTCATGTTGATCGCTCTGCACGTCGAGCAAAAACAAATTGGGCGCGTCTTCAGGATAGGCACTGATAAACTGCGCATTGATACTGTGATTGAGTGTGGTAATGAGCGTCAGCACCGCTACTGATAGTGATAATGTGATAAAGAACAACGCTGATTGGTTGCCTTTACGCGCAAGGTTATGGATGGCGATACGCTGCATCCAACTGACCTTGGTATTGCTTGCTAACTTGTTAAGCAGCCAGAGCCACCCACGCGCCAATAACCAAAATATCGCCACAAAGCCAATCAAGCCGCCCAATAGCTGTGCGCCTAATGACAGTGAGCCAACTTCATAAGCAAAGAAAGCATACAGTCCTGCCAGCACCAAGCCATACCATAGTAGCGGCACGCGCCGATACCAAGGCAAGCTTTGCGTCTGCGTACTCGCCCCTTGATTGAGTAGGGTAGCGGGTTTGGTTGTGTTAAGCGCGCTTAGACCACGCTGTGCAATCAGTAACGTCAGCGCTAAAGCAATTACAATGGTCTTGATCGCACTGATTGGATTGATGGCGAGACCAACGTCGGCAGGCAAAATAGCGACCAGATACGGCTGACCGATTTTAAGCAAACCCAGACTAAGGACAATTGCGGCGACACAAGCAATGATAGTCGTGACAATAAGCAATTGATAGTAGCTGCGTTTGAGTGAGCCAAGCGGCTCGCCTAACGCCAAGCGAATGGCGTTATTGGACTGCTGCTTACTGACAAACGCACTAATGACGCCGTACATAGTGACCGCAGATAGTAGCAACACCGCGATGACTAGCAGTTTTAAAAACATCAGCACATTATCAGAGATGCGCGAGACAGAAGTGTCTGCGGACTCAGCGTCAGATAGCTCAATATCAGGATAATTGGTCAGGATATCTGTGAGCTTGTCACGCTGCGTGGTTATCAGTTCTGGGTCGCCTGCCATCTCAATACGATAGTTTATTCGGCTGCGTTGTCCCAATAGATTGGTTGACTGTAGTGCATCTTGTTTCATCAACACACGCCCACCAAAACCAAAGGTAGTCAGCGGGCGATCAGGCTCTTTGGTCAGTACATCATTGATCGTGAACTGCGCATCGCCAATGGTGATACGGTCGCCGACATCGGCCTGTAGACTACTGAGCACTTCTGGCGCGACGATCACACTGTCAGATGTTAGCTGATCCCACAGCGGCTGTCCTGAGGCAAGCTCCGCTGTGCCGTATAAGGGATACGACGGCGAGACGGCTTTGACGCTGGCAAGCAAGGTTTGCTCATCATTGACCAGCATGGCGCTAAATTGATAGTCATACACGGTCTGTGTATTAGGGATAGTTTCTACCTGTGACAATACTTCGCTTGGCCAGTCTTGCTTACTGTTTAGGATTAGATCCCCACCAACGAGCGCGCGCTGATTGTCATTGATGTAGCTATCGACAGACTGCTGCACAGAGTCCAGAGTCAGGTAAGTTGCAAGCGACAAGGTCAATGTCAGCAAGAATAGCAGTGGATACACCCAGCGTTGCCACCAACTACGGCTGAGTGCTTGTGAGCCTAGTGTTTGAAAACCTAGGGTACGAGTAAATAGTTGACTAAGGATGCCGCTAGGATAACTGGACTCTTGATGCATACTGGTAGCAGTCTTTTTTGTATCAGGCGATTTGTTGTCTGTGGGCTTACTATTCATTAAGATACAATCCAGTTATTCATGTAGGTACAATGCGGCCGTCATGCATGGTGATGACGCGATCTGCCATCTCGGCAAGTGCAGGGTCATGAGTCACGACCACCAGTGCCGAGCCAACCTGTTGGCGTAAATCCAATAGCAGCTGCATGACTTGGTCTGCATTTTGCTCATCTAAGTTGCCCGTTGGCTCATCCGCAAAGACAATCTTTGGGTGCGATACCAGTGCTCGTGCTACTGCTGTACGCTGCTGTTCACCACCTGACAACTGATTGGGTAAGCTGTTACGTCTATGACCTAAGTCAACCGCGTCAATCAGCTCGTCTACCCGTGCGGGGTTTGGACGTCTGGCAATATCAAGTGGAAAGGCAATATTTTCAGCGACGGTTAGTGTGGGCAGTAGATGAAACGACTGAAAGACAAAGCCCATATCCTGTTGACGTATCACCGCCAGAGCATCCTCGTCCAGACTACTGAGCATTTGACCTGCCAGCGATACCGTACCGCTATCGGGATAGTCTAATGCTGCGAGTAAACCTAACAAAGTAGATTTACCTGAGCCTGATTTACCCATGATGACCACAAACTCGCCAGCGTTGACATAAATATCTACGTCTTTGATGATGGACAGCTTTTGCTCACCGACTTGCACGGTTTTATTTAACTGTGAGGCGGTCAGTAGAGCTTGTGTCTTAGCATCTGCTTGTGGCGTTGCTGTGGCAGTCGAAGATAATGATGTCATTACAGTGTCTCGTTAAGTAGTCTCGTTTGTCTTATTTTTTGTCGTATTGTCTTGAGCCGTTGCAGCTGTTTTATCTGTACCGGTTGTTTTTAGCTCTTCTAGTTCATTTAGCTCTTTTAACTTAGGCTCTAGAATAGGCAAGATATTGTCATTAACGATAATCTCATAGCCTTCTTTGGTTGGATGAATCGCATCCGCTTGGTTTAGCTCTCGGTCACCGCCGACACCCTCTAAGAAAAACGGAATAAGCGTCAGATTCATGTCTTTCGCAATGCGAGGATAAATGGCTGAAAACGAGGCGACGTAATCACTGCCTAGATTGTCATAGATCGACATACCCCCTAAGATGACGACACTGCCATTGTCTTGCAGATGCTTAACCGCAGTACGGATGTTAGCTTCAATGGTCGCCACATCGATACCGCGTATCGCATCGTTAGCACCGATGGTCAATATGGTGATGTCGGGTTCGGTTTGCGACACCCAGTCCAATCGATTGACCAATCCCGTACTGGTTTCACCGCTTAGACCTGAGTTGATAACTTTGGCGTTAGCGTAGCCCATCTCTTGTAGACGATCTTCTAACTGAGCAGGGTAGTTGTCATCTTTATCCACTCCCAAACCTTCTGTCAGTGAGTCACCAAGCGCTAAAATAGTCAGTGATGAGGATTTGACCTGTTGATCAGTTGAGGCTGCGGTTTCAGTGGCTACTGGAGCAGTGCTGGCTTGACTGTTAGTCGCTTCAGTACTGGTACTCTGCGTACCATCAGCAGGTGTCGTTTCAGCTTCTTTTTGACAGCCACTGATAGCCATTACAGCCGCGAGCATAGCGATAGCAGGTAAGCGCTGAGCAAAACGCAAGGGAAATTTCATCATGGGTGTTATGTCCTATATGCAATCAAACCAGTGTATAGTCAAATCCTATCTAAACCAGATACAGTATTAGTCGGATGAATCGTCAGGCTCGCTCAGTCTACTATTGATAGTACTGTCACTCACCTTCCTTTTATTCAGATTATATTGAGTATCCAGCTTATATTAAGTATCTAAGTTATATTGAACTGACTATAGCAAAATAAGACAGTGACCTATATTGCCCTAAGGTTAATTTAAGGCCGCTTTATTGCGCGTTAGCAATTATAGCCTTGTAGACCACAAAAACTGATAGAAATGAAAGCTGATAGCAATCAGATATATTTGCCATCGACCATCACTGGACGACTAACAAGCCAAGCAATCACGACGTTGACAATCATCAGTATCAGCATAATAAAAAGTGGCATACTCCAACTACCAGTCATTTCATGCAGCCAGCCTGTACCCAATGGCCCAAAAAACGCAATGACATAACCCACTGCTTGAGCCATACCAGACAGCTCACTTGCCTGATTGGTCGTATAGGTGCGCATAGAGAACAGCATCATGCTCAAGGTAAAAATCGCTGAACAGCCCATGCCCATCATGCCTGACCATAGCCATGCCAAATCAGTCGATAGATAACTGACACCCAATATGCCAACGACGTTTAGCACAGCGGCGAACACTGCTAGCGCTTGAATGGGGCGGCCACGATTGACCAACCAAGTTAGGCTTAAGATAGAAACCGGTGCCATAAACTGGAATACAGAGCCCATTTGTCCAGCGCTGACGGCAGATAGTCCCTTACTAACCCAAATTGACGGTAAAAAACTGGCAACGGTGTAAAACAATAATGACTGCAATCCCATAAAAATAGCAATCTGCCACGCAAAGGTGGTTCGCCACATGGAAATATCAGAAGAGCCTAAAGCCGCAGGGATAACCGCTTGATGGTTAGATGAACCCAAACGTACACGTAAGAATAGCCAGATAACAAAGGCAAATACACCTAGTATCGTCCAACCGCCTAATGCCCACTGCCAACCAACTTGCTCCGATAACGGTAATACGACGCCTGCGACGATACCTGCTGCTGTGGTCATCGTCAGACTAAACAGACCAGTAATCAGCGGAATATGTTGCGGGGTACGCTGCTTAATAACAGGCGCTGCTAAAGTATTAGCGAAGCCGATGGCAAGGGTAAGCAATAAAGTACCAATTAAAAACCCACTCCACGTCGGGATAGCGGTACGAATAATCATCCCTACCGTTAACAGTCCAATCATGGCAATCAGTGTATTTTCTAGCCCGAATCGCTTACCAATGGTTGGAGAAATCAGCGCACCAACGGCAAAGCTCAGCATAGGCACTGCTCCTAGCCAGCCTATCTGAAACTCAGAGATATCAAGCGCATCTTTTACCACTGGGGCGATAGAACCTAGCGCGACGATAGGTGCACGCATATTGGTGGCTAGCAGAATCATGGCACACAGAACCAACCAAAAGGTAAAGCGTGAGGAGGGCAGACTAGATGAAACAGATAGATTGGACGAGGTAGACATAACAGCACAACGATGACAGCGAAAAAGAACACGTTATTAAACAGCGCCAAGAAATTGCCGCTTATAAAATAACACCAGAGAGCATTTACCCAGATACGTACCTAAACGGTAATCGATATCGTAAGTTAGACCGAAAAATATATGTAGCGCGTAAGACATACAATTTGCTTAACTGACTTTACTAAATTGGCAGGCAGGTTAGTCAAAATGTATGTGTGGTTACTTCGAGTTACGGCTTTAGAACAGTGATAATAAGAGATGGCGATAATAATAAATCTTAAATAAGCAGTCTTATCGCACAATAAAAATAGCGCCAAGTCACTTCTGAATGACTTGACGCTATTATAAGAACATATGTCAGGTAAATGCTACCAACGTATGGTAACTAATAGGCTATTAAACCGATTTACCCAATTGAGCAGCTCTTAATGCATTCTCTTGCTGTTCAGCGATTAGTGAATCGCACTTATTGGGATCATTACCACAAAAAGAGCAATTTTCATCGCCCATCAATTTGGCAACACCGCCACAAGATCCTCTAAGCGGCTTTTTTTTGACCATATAACCGACGCCCATAAAAATAAAGAATAGGACAAATACGGTGAAAGTAATGGCAAGCATAGGAAGCAGTTGGCTAAGCATAGAGGAAACCTCATTTTAAAAAATAGGGCAGTTATTAGTAGTGTTGTCTAAGTTCATGACAGCTAAGCACCGTTAATAACAACTGTATAATAGTATAGCAAATTTTAGTGCGGCTCGTTGTGCGTTAACGTATTCTCTTGTTTCACATCTATCACTTACCAGTGGCTTTTAGAGTGTGCTGTCTAGAGCTTGGAGAACGATTAGAGCTTTTTATCAGCACGTAACGCTTTCATCGCTGGTGTCTGTACCACTTGCCAGTCGTCAATATTGTCGTCAGCAGCTTCGTTGGACATATCGTCAGAACCTTTTGCCTTTACATCGTCAGCTAGTACCACAAACATGGCTGCTAGATTTTGTGTTTTAGCGAGGTCTAGTGCTTTGTGATAAGGCATCGCGGTAAGAGCAGTTGCCCACGCATCCGCCAATGCAACCGAATCAGCTGCGACAGTAACTGAAGGTGCACCGCCTGCAATAGGGTTGCCCGTTGTCGGATCGATAGTATGGCTATAGCGTTTGCCATCGAATATGACGGAGTTGCGATAGTTGCCAGAGGTCGCCAGATGCATTTGGCTAGCCGTGTTTTTGGGTTGACGAATAGCAGATATGGTTTGGCGTTCGCTGACGGTGCTGCCTTCGATAGGAGCATCAATCGCAATTTGCCATGGCTGCTGCTGGTTGTTCACGCCAGAGGTGGCAATTTCACCGCCGATCTCAACCATATAGTTACGAATTTGATAATCATCTCTCAACACGTCAGCGATGACATCGACGCCATAACCTTTGGCAACAGCAGAAAAATCTAAGCCAACGCCGTCTTTGGTTTTATAGATAGTGTCGTCTTTCTTTATGATGCTCTCAAAATCGACCAATGCTTTTGCTTGCGCAATCTCAACGGCAGTTGGCGGACTTTGTAGACGCTCGACCGTCATGGTACTTCCAAAGCCCCACGTATTTACGAGTGGCATAACAGTAGGATCAAAAGCGCCGCCAGATTGCTGATAGACAATTTTTGACACATCGAGCACACGACTAAAATCAGCATCGATAGTGATAGGTTTGTCTTTGGCCAAACGATTGAACGTAGATATCGTTGAGTCGTTTTGATAAGTAGACATACTATCGTTAATTTGTTTCAGGCGCTCGTCTACCGCAGCTTGTATGGCAGCTTCGTCCGCATCATCAGGCAATTGATAGCTAATATGGTAGCTCGTTCCCATCGTCTCACCGATCAGATAGTTATAGTCTGGGGTTTGCTGGCAAGCGCTGAGACCTAAAGTACTAGCAAGGCTGACGACGCTTACTAAGGTAAGGTGCAGAGGTTTTTTGGAAGATAAGCTGGATATAGTGTTTTTCATAATATTTTCGGTATGGCGTAGAAATGAGTAGGGTGTAAAACAAGCCACGCTTATTTTACACCCCTTGAACCTAAAAATACTAATGAAGGCACCATTCAGCGACAATTCGTTCGGTTAAGTAGCTCATTTCACTTGTGACTCACGTATGAGTTTATAGAGTTTTGGCGGAGAGACGCGGTTGACCCGTGTGGCCAGTTTTTCTTTACGACCAGCGACGATGATATATTCCTCTCCCTTGGTGAGCGCCTTCACGACTTGTTTGGCAAACTCAGTCGTAGTCAGACCGTTATTGGTGGCTTCATCCATCGTACCCTGTGCACTACCGTCGCCAGTCAACGCATTGATAGAGATATTAGTCTGAATAAACCCGGGGAATATCGTGGCTACTTCGATTCCTTGGTCGTGTAGCTCTGCACGCAAACTATTTGCCCACATATGCAGCGCTGCCTTGGCTGCCCCATAAGCACCTCGATATTGTGTACCCAATAGGCCGGCCACACTCGAGACCATCACGACTTTGCCGCCGCCTTGTGCAATCATGTCAGGCAACGCAAGTCTGGTAAGACGCGTCTGAGCAAAGTAATCTATTTCCATGATTTGGCGTTCAACTTCTTCAGCCGTGTCCATGATGAGCGAACGCTGACTGATACCAGCATTATTGATGAGCCAGTCGATTTTTCTTGCCTGAGCTTTAGCAGTAGCATAAGCGTCTTTGGTTTGGTTGGCATCACTGATATCAAAAGGAACGACAATATGTTTGTTAGCACGTTTGCAGCTGTTCTTGACCACTTCTAACTTATCACTGTCACGTCCACTTAGAATGATTCTAGCTCCGCGTTTGGCGAAGGCAACGGCTAATGCTTGCCCGATACCACTAGAAGCACCGGTAATCCAAATGGTCAAATCTTTGTATTTCGTTTTCATAAGAGTCCTTTCTTAGTGTTTAGATAGTCCATAATATAGGATAATAAAGCGACTCTACTAGCTAGATTTGTAGCCTACCAAGCCACGACTATATGCAAAAATTGCACAAAAAAAGAGCCTCAGTTGAGACTCTTTTTTTATTCTTACATTTCTGCTGTTAGATTAATTATCTAACTTAACCACCGAAATCATCAAGCATGATGTTTTCGTCTTCCACGCCCATGCTGTGTAGCATGTCGATTACAGCAGCGTTCATCATCGGTGGCCCACACATGTAGTATTCACAGTCTTCTGGGTTTGGATGATCTTTCAGATAGTTTTCGAGCAATACGTTATGGATAAAGCCTGTTGGACCTTCCCAGTTATCTTCTGGTAATGGGTCAGACAGTGCAACATGCCACTCAAAGTTATCGAACTCTTTTTCTAGCTGATCATAGTCTTCAACGTAGAACATCTCACGAATAGAACGAGCACCATACCAGAAGCTAATCTTACGATCAGTGTTCAAGCGTTTGAGCTGATCAAAGATGTGCGAGCGCATTGGGGCCATACCAGCACCACCACCAACAAAGATCATTTCAGCTTCGGTCTTCTTGGCAAAGAATTCACCATAAGGACCTGAAACCGTCACTTTATCACCAGGTACTAAGCTAAATACCCATGAAGACATTTTGCCTGGTGGAATACCGTCAGGACCACGTGGCGGTGGACTTGCGATACGGATGTTAAATTTGATGAGGCCTTTCTCTTCAGGATAGTTGGCCATTGAGTAAGCACGGATAACTGGCTCATCAACTTTTGAGACATAGTTGAAGATACCGAATTTTTCCCAGTCTTCTCTATATTCTTCATCAACCACAAAGTCTTTGTAATGCACTTCGTGCGGTGGCGCTTCCAACTGTACATAACCACCAGCGCGGAAGTTTACTTCTTCGCCTTCTGGAATTTTTAGTACCAGCTCTTTAATGAAAGTGGCAACGTTATCGTTAGAGATAACTTCACATTCCCATTTCTGTACATCAAAGAACTCAGGATCAATCTCAATTTTCATGTCTTGCTTAACAGCTACCTGACAAGCTAAGCGCATGTGATTGCGGATTTCACCTTGGGTAAAATAGCCTTCTTCGGTGGGCAGGATAGAACCGCCACCTTCAATAACGCGGCAACGACACTGCGCACAAGTACCACCACCACCGCAAGCTGAAGATAAAAATATACCTTCGCCCGCTAGCGTTTGTAGTAGTTTGCCGCCAGCTGGTGTCACCACATCATTATCGGGATTATCATTAATATGGATAGTGACATCGCCTGAACTGACCAGTCTTGAGCGCGCCGCCAAAATAATAGCGACGAGGCCCATGATGATCAAGGTAAACATAGCAACGCCACCAATCGCCGTAGCGTAATCCATGGTAGGTATCCTTAATCTATGGGGTAGGGGTGAGGGGGCATAATCTATGCTGTACCCAAACCTCTACCGAATAAATGAATTAAATAAGTCAAATAGCTAATGAAAGCTTTGAGCTTAGCGGTTTAGATGGACATACCACCGAACGACATAAAGCCGAGCGACATAAGACCAACCGTGATAAAAGTAATACCAAGACCACGCAGCGGCGCTGGAATGTCTGAGTATTTTAGCTTTTCACGGATACCCGCCAATGCAGTAATAGCAAGTGCCCAACCGAAGCCTGCACCCACACCATAGACGACAGACTCACCAAAGTTATAGTCACGCTCAACCATAAATAGTACACCACCTAAGATGGCACAGTTTACGGTGATTAGTGGTAAGAATACCCCAAGTGCGTTATATAGACTCGGTACAAACTTGTCCAAGAACATCTCTAGGATCTGTACGGTGGCTGCAATCAAACCGATATAACTTAGCAATCCTAAGAAGCTCAAGTCGATATCAGGGAAACCTGCCCATGCCAGCGCACCATCTTTTAGGATGAACTGGAATAGTAAATTGTTTAGTGGAACGGTAATTGCCATTACGACAACGACCGCAACACCTAGACCAATCGCTGTAGAGACTTTTTTGGATACGGCCAAAAAAGTACACATGCCTAAGAAGTAGGCAAGCGCCATGTTCTCAATAAAGACTGAGGTTATAAATAAACTAACATAATGTCCCATTAGTGACCGCCTCCATGTGCCATGCCTTTAGACTGCGGCTTCATTACAAACTCAGCTTCTTCAACTTGTTCTGGTTTCCAGATACGGACAACAGCGATGAACAAACCAATGATAAAGAACGCCGATGGTGGTAACAGTAATAGACCGTTTGGTATGTACCAACCGCCATCAGTAACTGGCTGTAGAATCGTAATACCGAACCAAGTACCAGCACCCAATAGCTCACGAATAGTTGCAACGAATAGTAGTACTGCTGAGTAACCAAGACCGTTACCAATACCATCTAAAAAGCTTGGGATTGGTGGGTTGCTCATAGCAAATGCTTCAGCACGGCCCATAACGATACAGTTCGTGATGATCAAACCAACAAAGACAGATAGACCCTTACTGACGTCATAAGCAACTGCTTTTAGTACCTGATCAACCAAGATAACCAATGAAGCAATAATCGTCATCTGTACGATGATACGAATGCTTGATGGAATTTGTTTACGAATAATCGAGATAAAGAAGCTTGAAAATGCCGTTACCAAAGTCAATGCTACACACATGACCATAGCGTTAGCCATGCTGGTGGTGACGGCCAATGCCGAACAGATACCAAGGATCTGTAGGGCAATAGGGTTATTATCAAAGATAGGCGTGGTTAAAATGCTTTTAGTGTCAGCCATGTTATGCCTCCTTGCCGTTTGCTACTGGTAGCTTGGCTGCCAATTCGGTTTTAGGTTGAGCTGCCAGCTTTGATTGATTTGCTTGCGTGTCTGCACCTTCAACCGTTTGGCCGCTCTTTTCGCGTAGCGTATCTAGATAAGGTTTATAACCTTGCTCGCCTAACCAAAACTGAATCATGTTGCTGACGCCGCGGCTAGTCAATGTCGCACCGCTGATGCCATCAACCCAGTTCTCTTTTGGGTTACCAGCTTTGGTTACACCAGTGGCAACGTTACCATTCTCGTCATAAGACTCGATACCGCTCCACTTTGCACGCCACTCTGGCTCTTCGATACGAGCGCCAAGGCCTGGGGTTTCTTTATGCTCGTAGAAACTGATACCTTTGATGGTATTCATATCACTTTCGAGCGTTAAGAAACCATAGATAGTGCCCCATAGACCGTAGCCTTGAATTGGCAATACAACCGTTTCTGGCTGACCTGCGTCATCATTTTTGACATAGACTTTGGCATATTTTGGCTTACGACCAATACCAGCAGGATCGTTGTCACCCAAGTCTTCACTTAAAGCTTGGTTTTTTGTCGCTTGACTGGCGTCATAAGCATTACGATCAGGGATGCCAGCAGTTTTTAGCGCATCGTCATCGAGATAAGTACCTTCGTTTAGATCAATGATTTTCACTTCAAAGTCTTTAAAACGTTCGGCGACATCATCTGCTGTATCAGACTCAGCGTCATACATATCAGCCGCAACTAAGATGTTTTTGTTGCGGTCTAAACGAGCGTTTTCAACTTGCGCAGGCTTTAGACCAACAGCCACTGCTGAGACCAACACTGAACACACCAAGCATAGCGTCAAAGCCACACTGATGGTTTTCGCGTTATTACTTTTGGGCTTGGACATAGCGAACCCTCCGAGCGGTTTGGCGTTTGATATTTGCTTGAGTCACAAAGTAATCAAACAATGGAGCAAATAAGTTGGCGAATAGAATGGCCAGCATGATGCCTTCTGGGAAAGCAGGGTTGATGACGCGAATCAATACGGTCATAAAACCAATCAAGATACCGTAAGCCCAGCGGCCTTTGTTTGTATGCGCAGCTGATACTGGATCGGTTGCCATAAATACAGCACCGAAAGCAAAGCCACCGATAACTAAGTGCCAGTAGAACGGCAAGCTCATCATCATGTTGTCTTCAGAACCAATCATGTTGAATACAAGAGACGTCACAATCAGACCGACCACACAACCTGCCATAATGCGCCAAGAAGCGATACGCGTCCATAGCAACACTGCAGCGCCCATTAGGATAGCTAGCGTCGATACTTCACCGATACTACCTTGCATATTACCTAAGAATGCATCACTCCACGTGATGGCATTACCATAGACATCGACGAAGTCCTGAGGAACCACACCAAGGGCTGCAAGGCCAAGAGGCGTCGCACCTGAGAAACCATCTACTGCTGTCCATACTGAGTCACCAGACATATAGGCTGGATAAGCAAAGTATAAGAATGCACGACCCGATAGGGCAGGGTTAAGGAAGTTTTTACCAGTACCACCGAACACTTCTTTTGCGACAACCACACCGAAGATAATACCTAGGGCAACTTGCCATAAAGGAATATCAGGTGGTAGACATAATGCAAATAGAACTGAAGTCACAAAGAAACCTTCGTTAACTTCGTGTCCACGGACGACAGCAAAGATAATCTCACAGAGAATACCTACCGCAAACGTCACAATATAAATAGGTAAAAACTGCATCGCACCATAGACAAAGCTGGCCCAGATACTGTCTGGGTTATAGCCTGCCATGCTAGTGATCACAGTACGCCAGCCTTCAGGCTGTAAGCCAAGCTGAGCGATAGCGGTTAGTGCTTGATGACCAATGTTGTACATACCCCAAAACATTGCTGGGAAGGTACATAGCCATACGGTAATCATAATACGCTTTAGGTCAATCCCGTCACGTACATGCGATGACGCATAAGTGGTTGAGCTTGGTTGACGTAAGAACGTATCAAACATCTCAAAAATAGCGTAGTACTTTTCGTGTTTGCCGCCTTTGGTGAAAGATGGCTCCATACGATCGAACATATTGTGTAAAAATTTCATCGTGGTTAGCCCTCCAGCTCAATGCGCGTTAAGTTATCACGCAAAATATCACCGAATTCATATTTGCCAGGAGATACAAAGGTGCATAGTGCCAAATCTTCTTCGTCCAGTTCAAGCACGCCCAAATCTACAGCGCTAATGATGTCTTCGACAATCAATGCACGTAGTAATTGAGTTGGTAGGTAATCTTGTGGCATGACTTCTTCATAGACACCGATTGGTACCATCGCTCGTGGTGAGCCGTTACTTGTCGTAGTAAAGTCGTATTTTTTGCCACCAAAGAACTGCGAAATATAGATAGGCAGTTTTGAGAAGCGGTTTTTACCTGGAGTAAAGAAATGGAACGCAGGACGCTCACGGCCTTCAGTCAATACACTGATCTGATTGTGAAAACGACCCAGATAGGCGATGTTTTCAAACACTTTGCGACCAGACAATACTGAACCTGAAATGATACGGTTCTCGCCAGCAGCCAGTTTACCTTTGGTTAATGCAGTAATATCAGCACCACGTTCAGTCATAACTAACTGCGGGTTAGTGACAGCAGGTCCTGCTAAGCTCACCATGCGGCGCGTATATAGACGACCTGTCGTGAACAATTTACCGATTGCAATCACGTCTTGATAACCAATCGTCCATACGGTCACACCGCGGCTGATAGGATGCAAGAAATGAATGTGCGTACCAGCAAGACCAGCTGGATGCTTACCAGCAAAACCATGATACTCAGTGACGTTATTCGCTGCAGTTTTTGCAACTGGCGTCAGTTGGGTATCGCCGTGATGGCAGACAAAGGTCTTTGGACTAAGCGTAGATAATACAGCAAGTCCATCATTGAACGCTTGTAGCTGCTCATTGATCACAAGCATCGGGTCAAAGGCAAGTGGATTGGTATCCATTGCTGTGACAAAGATAGCATGTGGACGAGCACCGATTTCGGGTGCGCGGCTATAAGGACGCGTACGGAACGCGGTCCATTCGCCAGAGGCAATCAGTTGGGTTTCAACGACTTCAGAGTCTAGGTCAGCAAGCTGCTGTGAGTCATAGCGCTCAAAGTCTACTTCTTCACCATTTGGGTCGACCGCAATCACAAGACTCTCAAACACTCGACGTTCGCCACGTTTAACAGCGACGACCTTACCGGCAGCAGGGGCAGTGTAGATCACGCCAACACGTTTTTTGTCTTCAAAAACGGGCTGACCTTTGGCTACAATGTCACCTTCTTTGACATTCATAGTGGGCTTCATACCCACATAATCATAGCCAACAAGTGCTACATGTGTCGGTTGGTGCTCAGATATCTCGCGGGAGGGTTCACCAGTGATGGGCAAATCCAAACCTTTTTTGATGGTAATCATAAGCGAAAACTTAGTCCATAGTCTAAAACGATACCAGACGTCCTGTTTGGTATATCGGTAGCATGAACATTTGTATCACTCAATAAAGCCTTCAATCGTCTATTTCCTTTATAGTGAAATAGGGATGAAAGCTCTGTGAAGACAATACATGATCATAACTACTAGTAAGAGTATTAACGCTGACCTTAGACTCCTTAACAACACGTTAATGTCTTATTCGAATTACCAAAGTGGCGACTGGCTACCAAGGTGTATGCTAAAACCGCTTCATCGAAATCAATCGCTATAGCACATGGCTAAAAGAGACTGGTTTAAATATAAATGGCTTTATCACACGTTTCATTGAAATTTAAAACTTGTAACACCAGTATGTTTGACCATCTCTCGTTTACGAATACCGTTTACAGATATTCGATAGAATAAGAGTGTGGCCAAATAACGATCTATTAAGGTAGATGATATACTGGTTAAAAGACAAACTAGCTAAGCAACTAGTAAGCAAACCTCGCTTATTATAAGCTGCTATAGTTTTAATCGTAACGGTTTTAATATAGTTAGCTAGTGATAGGGACTTGCAAGACATCTAATTAAGGTTAAATACCGCAGAATCGATGGTTTAGAGACTATTGGTTGAGATTTTTTCAGATAGTCCTTTTTAGCAATTTCTTGGCCAATATTTTATTGGCGTATTGAGCGATTGCTCGATCCATCCTGATCACCATGCTGTATTAGTGAGTTGTAACAACTCAACAAAAAGCGTAACACATGGTTACTATCACATAGAAACAAATAAAAATTTACCTAGGATTATACGCTAAATTGACCTAAAATTGCCAGTCAGTAATAGAATTTAACGATTGTTGGTAGTGATTCTACGTACTAAAACTTATGGTTATGATTGTCTAGTTTCTGTCTTTCTTATTTATATTCAAACAGATTGCTAACTTAGCGAGGTCTTGGTTTTCGCTCTGTCCATAATTTATGCTACTTTTAAGCAGCGTTTTCTCTCGTTATTTGACGCTTCGATAACGTTTCATTCTCAAAATTTTAATTTACTAAATTTATTGCCAATCTTGTGCTTTATAAGGAATGCTATATGTGTGCTGTGCCTGTCATTATCCCGGCTATTGATTTAAAAGATGGTAAGTGTGTACGTTTAAAACAAGGCCGTATGGAAGATGATACGGTGTTCTCAGATGACCCAGTTGCCATGGCAGCACGTTGGGTAGATGAAGGCGCGCGTCGCTTACATTTGGTTGATTTGAATGGTGCTTTTGATGGCGTGCCAGTACATAGACAAGTGGTCAATGATATCACCAAAGCCTATCCGAACCTGCCTATTCAATTGGGTGGCGGTGTACGCAACATGAACACTATCGAGCAGTATATTACCGCAGGTTTAACGTATATCATTATCGGTACAAAAGCTGTTGAAGATCCTGATTTTGTCGCTGAAGCTTGTCGCGAATTTGCAGGGCACATCATCGTCGGTATCGACGCCAAAGACGGTATGGTAGCCACTCATGGCTGGGCAAACGTGACAGACACCAAGGCGACCGAGCTTGCTAAGCGCTTTGCAGATGTAGGCGTATCATCAATCGTTTATACTGACATCGCCCGCGATGGCATGATGCAAGGCGTCAACGTCGAACAAACTGTTAATTTGGCGCGTGAAGGCGGACTACCTGTGATTGCATCAGGTGGCGTTACTGACATGAAAGATATCGAGCTGTTAAAGCCGTATGGTGATTGTATTGAAGGTATCATCACTGGTCGTGCTATCTATGAAGGCACGCTGAACTTGAGCGAAGCACAGCTTTATTTAGATAGCTAAATAAAGCTAGGCAGATAAAATCAGACAGCTAATTATCAGCAACAAGCTAAGCGAGAAAAATCCGTAAAAAGTAAAGGATGCTTATGGCCACTTACATTGACCGTCCGATAGTACGCAGTTTTATAAAAGCGTGGGGTCAAATGGTGTTGCTACTAAGCATCCTTTTTGCGTTCTCAGCACATGCTGCCAGTGAAGAAATTTCTGGTGTCGCAGCAGCGTTAGGTATAGAGACGACTGAAAGTGTAGATACGACAGAGGCAAGCGTATCTAACAATGATTCTGCTATATCAGAAAATGAGACATCAACAGGTAATACCACAGAACCTGCTAGCTCATTGCCAACGCCTGCTCCGCCGCCAGTCATCAGTGGCGAAAGCACTAATAATGCTCAAATCGAGACCACACCTACTCCGCAAAAAGACAACGATATTCGTCAACGTATCAGCGGTATTTTCTCTGAAATCGAAGGCTTACAAGCCGTCAACGTTAGTGTCACCCAAGGGGTCGTTACCCTAACGGGAGAAACAGCCAACGAAAAAAAAGCACAGCAAGCGATTAACTTAACCAACCGACTAACAGATGTCGTCACTGTAGAAGATAGAATTAACCGCACGCTAGATGTTCAAGAGAATGTCTCAACGGTCTATCAAGGTCTAAAAGCGCAGGTGACCAATCTTGTGAAGGCTCTGCCGCTACTATTGGTCGGCATCGTTATATTTGCCTTGGTAGCATGGTTTGGCAGTTGGTTATCTAATCGCAAAAAAATGTGGCAACGTCTGACGCCCAATCCATTTGTCGCTGAGCTGCTGTCACAAACGGTCAAAGTCATCTTTATTATCTTTGGTCTGATTCTAGGACTAAGTCTAATAGGTGCAGAGACTATTTTAGGCACATTGCTTGGTGGGGCAGGTGTCATTGGTATTGCGGTAGGTTTCGCAGTCAAAGATACCATTGAAAATTATATCGCTTCACTAATGCTGAGCATTCGCCAACCTTTTCGGGCCCGTGACCATATCGTGATTAATGGACAAGAGGGCATCGTGGTTCGCTTGACCTCACGTGCGACAATACTGATGACATTAGATGGTAATCAGCTACGTATTCCTAATGCTGAAGTCTTTAAAGGTACCATTCTAAATTACACCAAAAATCCTGAGCGTCGATTTACTTTTGAATTAGGCGTCGACGCCAATGATGATCCATTAGCAGCAATCAAAGTCGGATTGGATGCGATACATACGCTGGCGTTTGTCTTGAATGAACCAAAGGCAATTGCGGTTATTACCAATGTGGGCGATTCTAATATTGTTTTGGAATTTCAGGTTTGGGTAGACCAATCAGAGACTGACTTTGCCAAAGCACGCAGTATCGCCATTCGTGAGACCAAGCATGCACTAGAAGATAAAGGCTTTAGCTTACCTGAGCCTATCTATCGTCTGCGCTTTAACAACAAGTTAGAAAAAGCCTTTGAGCACATGCAAAGCAGTGTCAGCAATGCTAATAATATTCAATCTGATATGACGATTACTCCGACTATCCCTAAGCCTGCTGAAACAAATCAGGTCAACGAAAGTCATATAGATGACCAAGATAAAAAGCAAGCCAAGGCTCGAGCCAAGACCATTTTACAAGGTCGCAGTGCTAATGAGGTTCTCGATGCCCGTCCTGACGATAAGCTGATGGAAAAGGTCGAGCAAGAGATTGCTCAAAGCTCAGATGAGACTGATTTATTGAATAATAATAGCCCGCAAGAATAGGTACTAGACGTTAAGTAAGGTTTAGGCATAAAAAGTGCAACAGAATCTATATTTGGTGGTTATTCAAATACGGGGCTTTTTATGGAAATGAAACACGTCATTATTTTTTCAGTAATTGGTATTGTGGCATTGCTTGGCTTTAACATTATCAATGGTAATAGTCGCGAACAAAATAGAGAGATTGCAACCAGTAGTGTAGCGGCTGAACAGCCTGATTCTACAGTAGCTACCTCCGATACAGATATTACTAGCCAGCCACTTAGTCAACAGCCGAAAGCTATCGTAGATAGTGCGACCAGCAAAATTGACCAAGCACAGCAAGCCGAGCAAGACCGTGTAGAGCAATTGGACGATGTGCAATAGGCACAATAAATAGCTATATCATCTATAACTCAAAAGTACACAGCATAAAAAAGGCTAACGATCACGTTAGCCTTTTTTATAGTATTACAAGATTAATATCTCGGTATCAGTTTAAGCTTAGCTTTTTTTGGCAGCGCCTCTGCGGTTACTGCTTCTTTTCGCTGGGGTTTTCTTAGGCTGCTCTTTCTTCGGTTGACCTTTTTTGCTTTGGTTCATTGCACTAGATTGCAATTTAGCCTTCAAATCAAAATCAATCTGTAGCAGGTCCATGTTGACACCCGCAACCTTCACTTTAACTGAATCGCCCAGTCCAAATAGCGTGCCTTTATCCTTACCGATAAGCTGCTGTTGCTGTTCATCGTAGACGAAGAAGTCATCGCCAACGTTTGAGATATGAACCAAACCATCAATATATAAATCAGTTAATGTGACGAATAGACCAAAGCTAGTAACCGTAGTCACAACGCCTTCGAACTCTTCACCGACATGATCGGTCATATAATGACACTTAAGCCAAGACTCTACATAACGTGATGCTTTCTCTGCACGGCGTTCTGTATCTGAAGTTTGTGTACCAGCACCTTCAAGAGAAAAGTCCATGACAGGTTGCTGGCTGTTGGTGACTTTTGCCTTAATCGCGCGATGCAGCATCAAATCTGGATAACGGCGAATCGGCGAGGTAAAGTGGCTATATTCGTCATATGCTAAGCCAAAGTGACCAATATTGTCAGGTGCATAGTTTGCTTGCATCATTGAACGCAGCAGCATGCTATGAATACTGATGGCATCTGGTCTATCTTTAGTCGCTTCAATTATGCGCTGGTAATCCGCTTGCGTTGGATTTTCTTCTGGGAATGGTAAGCCAAAGTTTTTCGCATATTCATGAATACGCATCGACTTCTCATTATCAGGCTTATCATGGTTACGATATAAAACTGGTAACTCATGTTTAAGCGCGAAGTTTGCAGCACAAGTATTGGCAAGGAGCATACACTCTTCGATTAGCTTCTGAGAGTCGCCACGAGTGCGCGGTAAAATCGCTTCGATTCCGCCTTTCTCGTTGAACTCGATATACGTCTCAACCGTTTCAAATTCCATTGCATGACGTTCTTCACGCTTTTTAAGCAGTAGCTCATACAATTGATGTAACGTATCAACAGATTTTTTAACGTCTTTATTACCTGTTAATGATTTAGGTAATCTCTTATCATTCGGGTTCACAAGATAATCATTTACTTGATTATAGGTGAGACGGGCTTGTGAGTGCATCACTGATGGATAGAACTCATATCCAGTCACTTTACCAGCGCGTGATATCTTGATATCAGCAACCATACATAAGCGATCTAGATTAGGGTTCAGTGAACACAGACCGTTAGATAACACTTCAGGCAACATCGGAATCACGCGATGCGGGAAGTATACTGAAGTACCACGCTCATAGGCATCTTGGTCAAGTGGTGAATTCGGTGTCACATAATAGCTGACATCCGCAATCGCAACCACAACACGGTAGTTACCACCAGAGCGCTTTTCAGCAAATACAGCATCATCAAAGTCACGAGCATCTTCACCATCGATAGTGACAAGCGGTAGATGACGTATGTCTGTGCGACCTTTTATGTCTTTCTCAGTTGGCTCTTGATAGTCATCAGCTTGTTTAAGCGCAGCTTCGCTAAAATCTGATGGAATATCATAGTTGAGCAGGGTAGTCTCAATAATCAATTCACGATCATTATCGTCAGACAGAACTTCAGTGATTTTACCAGTGGCAAATTCATGCTGGTTTGGCCAGTCAATGATATCGACTTTAACAGGAGCGCCTTGTTTGATATTTAGCGACTGAACATTGTCATCAGTAACCGTAATCGGTTGATGATTGTTTGGGCTACCAAGCTCAACACAATAGCCGTCTTCATCACGAGCAAGTGTACCGATAAAGTTGTTTTGACGACGTTCGACAACATCGACGATACGCCCTTCGGTACGTCCACGATTGTCTGTCGAAGTGCCGACGGCTGCTACCGTATCGCCATTGAATACCCAGCGCATTTGTTTTTCATGCAAAAACAAATCTGGCATATCACTTAGCACTACAAATCCAAAACCTTTTGGATGTGCAGAAACTGTACCTGAGACGATATCTTGCTTGGTCACTGTGCGATAGCGATAAGGACGACCATCACGATTTACTTGGCCATCACGCGCCATTGCTTTTAGGCGATTGCCCAAAGCATCAAACTGATCAGGGTCATCAATGTTAAAGGCTTTTGCCAATTGTTGATGCGTGACTTCCCCATGCTCGTTAATCGTGCTGAGTATCAGCTCACGACTAGGAATCGGGTTGTCATATTTTTTTGCCTCACTTGAGGCGTTTGGATCATTCCAACTCATAAATTACCGTATCTATTTTTAAAATTATTAATAGTGGCTATCTTAACACGAACGACGTCGCAATATCTTGCGTCAATTGTCTTATGTGTATTCGGTAGCAGGAAGCGGTCAGTTTTCTAGCGACCGCTATAGGGATAAATCAAATATCAATATCGACATTGCTAGATTGGTTAGTGATTTTTTTACTATCCAACTCTTTTGAGACTTCTAATACCGTAGTCTGATTTGATTTATCCAAGTATTTTTGTGCTTTATCTACTTCAGTGGTCAGTGTATTGACCGTTTGCTTCATATTCTCTAGCGCTTCAATTTTGTAATTACTAATCATATCCATAGTGTCATAGACATTATTGAAGGCATTTTGCAGTTTATCAAGCTCAATGCTACTGCTAGTCGCCTGCTCATGAATCTCACCTGACTGACGTTTAAGCATCGCTGACGTTGATTCAATCAAACTACTGGTGGTTTTATTCAATGCAGTGATTTGATCTAGTACCAATTTTTGATTGGTCATTGCTTGTGCGACGACAACAGCCGTGCGTAATGCAGACACAGTAGTCGTGGTTGCGCGATCGACCCCTTTGATCAGCTCTAAGTTATTACGGCGAATAGTATCAAGCGCCAAATAGCCTTGTACATTCACTGCTAACTGAGTTAAAAAATCAGTGTTTTTTTGACGGACATAAAACAACATCTCTTCTTTAATAATGCGAGCTTTTTCAGGATCGGTTGCTTCTATCGCATAGACCTTTTGCTCAAGTTGCTCATCAATCTTTTTGCCAACGTAGACATACTGGCGAATAGACTGCATCAGCTCCCACATATTGACTTTTTCTTGCTCAATCATCGCATTGTCTTTGAGCAATTCATCTTTACCATTATAGAGACTAGTTACAACGGCATTAATATGTGATTGTGCCGACTCATACTGACGGAAATAATCTTGTACTTTGTTGCCGAACGGAATGAGACCGAACAGCTTGCGTGAGCTGGTCAGCTCTTTTTTGCTCGGATCTAAGTCTTCTACAATCCCGCGTAGTTCCGTTAGCGATTTAGCAATAGGAGAGTTGTCGAATAAGCTGTCATTGAGACTTTTTGCGGGCAAATCTAACATTCGATTAGATACTTGTGCAGATTCACGAATCTCTTTTGTACCTAGATTATGAATAGACTGCACATTCTGTCGAAACTCATCGCTATGCACAGAGTTGGTAAGCACATGATCAACAAAAGCATCAACCTTGGCATCGAGCTCAGGAATTTGGCTTTCATCCAATTTGACCATCTGATCTGCTTCACTTTTCTGTATTTCTTTGACAGGTTCAGGTGCTGTTAGAGAAATACTGGGAGTTGTAGCGTTTTCTGGTGGCGTCAATTCTTGCATGAAATATCCTCTGATATCGGAGAAGGGAGTGTTTTTTGTCAACGACTCTGACAGTCGTGATGTACATTGTTTTTATTTATACACTTAGCTTTTATACATTTATAAAATGTCTTTAGCTCATACTAGTTTTTATCAAATGATCATTAGTGACTGCTAAATACTAACTAGTAAATATAACTAGACCTTTAGATTACCGTGTAATCAGAAAGTTGAGAAGGTAGATTTTGTAAAATAGCGTCAGTCAATGATGCTAGGCTATTTACGTTCAATATAGCTATGTTTATTACAGCCGTTTTTGAGTCCAAATAATAAAAAACCATCAATATCCCGCAGCATATTGATGGTTAGAGTTATAAATAGCTATATAGACTAACAGCCACCACTCAAAGCAATCCAATAGACAGATTACTTTTTCTTAGTGGGTCCAAGCAGCATACCCATCTGACGACCTTCCATCTTAGGGTACTGTTCGACGTTTGAGATATCAGCAGTATCTTCAATGATACGATCAAGTTGTTTGCGACCGATATCTTGGTGCGCCATTTCACGTCCGCGGAAACGGATGCTAATTTTAACTTTGTCTTGATCTTCCAAGAAGCTCACGATTTTTCTCAGTTTAACCTGATAATCCGCCTCTTCGGTACTAGGACGTAGCTTCATCTCTTTAAGCTGAGTCTGCTTTTGGTTTTTCTTAGCTTCTTTAGCCTTTTGTTTTTGATCATAGAGGAAGTGCTTATAATCCATGATCTTACATACTGGCGGCTTAGCTTCAGGAACTAATTCAACCAAATCTAGATTTTCATCACGTGCCGCTTTCATCGCGGTTGCGATATCAACCACGCCCATTTGCTCGCCATCTTCTTTAACGAGACGGACTTCTTTGACATTGATATCTTCGTTGATGTTCAAACGGTTGGACTGTTTAATAGGTATTACTCCTCATCTGTTTTTGGGGTCTGTCGGCCTTTTTTACTGACAGCGGTCTGTACTAATGTGATAAATTCAGAAACACTCATCACGCCAAGGTTCTCACCTTCGCGAGTTCGGACGTTGACACTGCCCGATTCGACTTCTTTATCCCCTAATACTAGCATATAGGGAATACGTTCTAATGTTTTCTCTCGTATCTTAAATCCAATCTTTTCGTTACGCAAGTCGCTAATAGCGCGCAAACCTGCATTTTTAAGCTCGCTAACCACGTTTTCACATGCATTAGCTTGCTTATCGGTGATATTCATGACCACAACTTGCTGCGGTGCTAGCCATACTGGCATCCAACCGGCATAGTTTTCGATCAAAATACCGATGAAACGCTCGAACGAACCTAAAATTGCACGGTGCAACATAATAGGTACTTCACGATCGTTCTGTTCATTGACGAACTCAGCATCGAGACGCTCAGGCATGTTTGGATCAACCTGAATGGTGCCGCACTGCCAAATACGACCTAAGGAATCCTTTAGACTGAACTCAATCTTTGGACCGTAGAATGCACCTTCACCAGGTAAATAATCCCAGTCTAGCCCTGAGCTATCAAGCGCATCTGCCAACGCTTTTTCTGCAAAGTCCCAAGACTCATCACTACCAACGCGTTTTTCAGGGCGAGTAGAAAGCTTCATGATAATATTGTCAAAACCAAAATCTTCATAGACAGCAAGCGTTAGTTTAATAAAGTCAGCAACTTCTTGTTGAATCTGTGCCTGCGTACAGAAGATATGCGCATCATCTTGAGTAAAACCACGTACACGCATCAAACCATGTAGTGAACCTGATGGCTCGTTACGATGACAAGAACCAAATTCAGCCATACGCAGTGGCAAGTCACGGTAAGACTTTAAGCCTTGGTTAAACACTTGCACGTGACAAGGGCAGTTCATCGGTTTTACCGCATAATCACGGTTTTCACTAGAAGTTGTGAACATATTGGTTGCATAGTTGCCCCAATGTCCTGAGCGCTCCCACAAGCTGCGATCGACGATTTGAGGTGTTTTAATCTCTTCGTAGCCATTATCGTATTGTACTTTGCGCATATATTGCTCAAGCACTTGATAAATCGTCCAACCATTCGCATGCCAGAACACCATGCCTGGTGCTTGCTCTTGCATATGAAATAGGTTTAATGCTTTACCAATTTTACGATGGTCACGTTTTTCTGCTTCTTCAATACGCTGGATATAAGCTTTTAACTGTTTCTTATCAGCCCACGCAGTACCATAGATACGCTGTAACTGCTCGTTTTTCGCATCACCGCGCCAGTAAGCACCTGACATTTTGGTCAGTTTAAATACTTTCAAAAAGCGCGTGTTTGGCACATGCGGGCCACGGCACATATCCACGTATTCTTGGTGATGATACAAGCCAAACGCTTCTTCACCTGGCATATCATTAATAAGTTTCAGCTTATAGTCTTCGTTACGTGATTCAAATATCTCAATCGCTTCGGCACGTGGCGTCATTTTTTTGATAACGTCATAATCTTGCTTGATCAGCTCCATCATGCGTTTTTCAATCGCTTCCATATGCTCAGGCGTAAATGGTGTTTCACTAAAGATATCGTAATAAAAACCATCATCAATAACAGGACCAATGACCATTTTCACATCAGGATATAGCTGCTTAACAGCGTGACCTAATAGATGAGCGCATGAGTGACGAATAATATCGACACCGTCGTCGTCTTTTGGCGTTACGATTTCAACATTGGCATCAGCGACGATAGGATCATGAGCGTCTACCAGATGACCATTTACACGTCCAGCAACCGTCGCTTTAGCGAGTCCTGTCCCAATACTTTGCGCCACTTCCATGACTGTTGTATGACCGTCAAAGTCTTTTACACTACCATCGGGTAAAGTAATCGCTACCATAATCTATTCGCCTATTATTGGGTCCGTTGGCAGTGATGATTGCAACCATCAATCATATAACCGTAAGACCACATCAATTATATCTAATCATCGTGATATGTTGTGAAAGGGACGCATTACCTAGAGTCTTACTATGACTATATAAGCTAAAGCTGATGTAAGGCTTAAAGCCAGTTAATCAATAGCATTGCAACAAAATGCATTTCGCTATATGAATAATACAATAGCCGACATATATAAGTAATGCAGCAAAATACCTATTATAGCAAAAACCGTCTCTCAACACTAGATATCAAGGGATTACGCGACGACTAATATAAGAGCCATATCTTATGATAAAGGTAGTATCAAATACTGAACTATATAGGATAATATATTGAAAGCATCATATAACTTCGAATAACTTAGCTTCTATATAGTGCTATTTATATGAATATCAACATTCAAAAACATAAGAGATAAAAAGAAATAGAGAACCTCAATTTTATAACCCATTGAAAGAAATACAGATTTATTCATCTCCTAAAATAACTTCAAAAACATTAATAAAACGGGTTGACACAAAAGATAAACCGTCTATAATACGCACCTCATCAAGACGAGCTGGAAGTAGCTAGTGTGTAGATTACACATTAATAACCCAGTTAACTTGTTGAAACAAATTAAAAAAAGAAGTTGACAGACTATTAAAACATGATATGATGGTCAGCTCGCTAAATAGGATAAGCCACATTGGCTGACTTGTTTAGTTTGAAATACTAGCACTGGACGACAGTGTCAGACATTATTTAAAAGCATAACTAAAGAACAACTTGTGTGGATTTTTGCTGATTCAGAATGCTAAAAAATAAAGTTGACTATCTTTTCTTTTCGGAAAGATTATTAACTATAAAAATTATCATTTAAGACAGCAGAAAAACTCAAAGTTAATTCATTACGAACATAATTTTTAGCGATTTTGCCAGATTAGATGAGCCAAGTTTAGAAGCTTCTTTAAAGAGCTTCATAGCAAGATTAAACTGAAGAGTTTGATCATGGCTCAGATTGAACGCTGGCGGCAGG
>OAOU01000019.1_pt1 | contig 70673 bp, 57 predicted proteins | sample 1470821 | NCBI WGS metagenome assembly OAOU01 (sample SAMEA3275579, study PRJEB22092) | marine metagenome | biome: ENVO:00000447 MARINE BIOME; feature: ENVO:00002042 SURFACE WATER; material: ENVO:00002010 SEAWATER | collected 2014-06-20T12:30:00+00 | depth 0 m
TCGACGGTGTTGTTACCACCTAAGCTCACGTTAACAGTAGTATCAAGGTTGCTTAAGTTGGTCTGGGTCACGCTAAAGATGAGGCTGTTGTCTACCCCTTCAATCGCTTGCGCGTCGGTCGCCGTAATACTGACCACGGGGATATCATTCCCTACTGTTGGGTCAGCAGGATTAACCGGTGTGGTGCCATCAGTGGTTCCATTGTCATAAATAGTCGTGGTGACACTGTCATTATCCGCACTAATGTTAGCTGTACCAGCAGTGGTACCAGTGATAGTGACCGTAAAGTCCTCGGCACCTTCGTAAATACTTTCATCTACCATTGGTAAGCTGAAATCAACAGAAGTCTGCCCTGCAGGAATCGTGACAGTCTTTATAGTTGGTGCAACGTAGTCATCGCTACCTTCTGTACTGCCATCGCTAATAATATAGCTGATAGTCGTATCGACTGCGCTTGGATTGCTTAAGCTCACAGTATACGTTGCGCTATTAACACTACCATCAGCAGCTGTTTCGCTTAGGTTTACTGTACCTTTGATGCTTACAATTGGCGTGTCATCACCCACTGTTGGGTCATTAGGGTCAACTGGTGTCGTTCCGTCAATGGTGCCATCATCATAAACAGTTGTAGTAACAACGTTTTTAACAGAGTCGATAGTGGCCTTACCCGCACTGACGCTGGTTATAGCAACCATAAAGCTTTGAGCGCCTTCGTAGACGTTATCATTTACAATTGGTATGCTAAAATTAACAGAGGTTTGTCCTGCTGGAATCGTGATGGTTTGCGTCATTGGTGCCGTATAGTCACCGCCATCGGCAGAACCAGGCGTAATGGTGACTGTCACACTGGTATCAACATCACTGGCCTTATCTAGAGTAACGCTATATAACGCAGTGTTTGCGTCATTCGTTGCCGTAGCTTCACTTAAACTTTTAACACCACTGAGACTGACGATGGGCGCAGGTTCAGGACGATCATCACTACCACTGCCACTGATACCCGCAATCAAACCTGCCAATCCAAGTCCTGCAGCAACAGGTACCCACCAAGGTATTGCCGCCGCCACATATTCTTCACCGCCTAACGCCTGTCCTTCTACATCACCGACTTCCAGTTGGGTCACATAATCGTAGGTTTCACCCGTATCTGGAATGTAGTAGTAATAGTCGCCATCTTCTGCAATACCGACTAAGGCACTGTCTGCGCTGTCATAAAAACCTTCTATAATTAAGTCACTGTCTTTGCCGTTTTCTTCAAATGAGACGTGCAGATCATTTTTGATGCGTTTGGTAATAATATGATTGGGCGCTCGACCGATCACCATATCATGGAACTCGTAATTGACTTTCTCCATAGCTTGGATGATGGTTGGTTTTCCATCTTTAGTGACAACTGCCACTTCGGCTACGGTTTGAGTCGCATTATTGGTCTTAACCATGATAGTGTTCATATTCTTACCTTTTATTTCTTATCGTCTATTTTTCAATTTGAATAGTATAGATTTAGATATGTTTGTATTAGGCAGGTTTACATGCCAAAAAGCGATGTATGTATGGAGTATCTTTTAAGAGAAGAGAGATTAAAACCGCATAGTGCTCATTTATTAATATTATGGTCGTATTTGATTTGCTACTACAACTTGTCGTTCAAATTGCTGGCCTACTTTTTTACTTCATTGATTTAATGCCGTAATAACATTTAATGGTGTTTTTTCAAAAAGCTGAAATGTATTTTTTTATAATTTACTGTCAGTATCAGCAAAATTCTTCGATGATTTAGCCATTCTATAAAAGGCTATTTACATATTGATGGCTTTCGTTTCTGGCATTGCCATACTAGCTTGCTAAATAACACTCATCTAAATTAACTATGATGTTATATATACTTCATGCTACCTGTTTTTGAGCATGGACACTAGTAAGACGGAACCATATTATCAACCGTTCATCTATTTTTTCCTAAAGTATTCTCAAATTATTGATCTTATTAGTTAATATCCATATTCAAGAAATACTTATATGCTATATTTTTCGTATTGAGCTAGTATCTTGTTTCATAAAGCCATAAAACAATTAAATCTAATAGCGACAATACGGCAGCCCCCTATCACAAACAACATGCTCATTATTGACTGCCCTTTGAATTTTCAGCTATATAAAAAAGTATCTATGACATATAGATAGTATTAGCAACGTTTTTACTCAACGACGTTATACAATATCTAGGGGTTTTTAGGCGGCACCGAATACGTGCCAACTACGTGAGCCACAATGTCATCAGAGCCTTCTGAATAAAGAGAGACTTCGCCCACTATCAACGTGCGGCCTACTTTCATCAAGGTACATTCGGCGATAATGCGAGCATTTGCTGATGGCTTGCGCAAAAAGTTGATGGTCAAACTCGTCGTCACCGTTAATGGAACGATACCAATTCTTCCGAGTATCGCCACATAGATAGCGACATCAGCGACGGCCATCATGACAGGTCCCGAAACTGTGCCACCGGGACGCAGCTCATTTATACCGATCTCGTGCGATAAAGTCGCGCCATTTTCGTTGACCGTCTCGACGACGCATTTGGTTTGGGGAAACTCCAATGCCATAAAGGCACTGATTTCTTCTTTGGTTGCAGACATAACTCTTCCTTGAATTGAACTGTCCATGTTGATTCGTTTAATACATTTATACGAGCATCGCTAGATAGCAAAGTAAAAGTAGAAACTACTTCCGTCTATGCTACAGTGCTCTTTTCATACTCTAAACTATGTACCGACTATACATATATCAATGTATCACGGGCGTGCCTTCTGTACTAAAGGCAAATCCTTTATTGCTAAAGTTACCGATCATGACTGCTTCTATCACTGGTTTGACGGTTTCATCTACACCTTCGACTTCGATGATAAAGTTAGCGCCAGATCCACCTTTATCCTCTTCTTTTTCGACGATATAGTTGAGCGTGGCCATCGCTGGTAGCTCGATAGGCTTATCTAGATATGATTTGACCAATGCCCCATCCGTATCATAATAATCAATTTTATTGATATACAGTGACTTTTTGAGCGTGGTATTACGTACACTCAGCGTGGCCGATAGCAGCACTTTGCGAGCGTCTCTATCGGTATAGATATCAGAGTAAATCGGCACATAAAAGGTTTGCTTGTAACCAAACTGACTGTGATCCACGTCTGAGGTAATCGCCAACTCTTTAATCGGGTCTTTTTGATGCTCAGACAAAAGAACGTTCGGGTCTTGCGCTGATTGATCACAACCTGACAGTAGTGTCATTATGGCGATCAGTAGGACAGAGATACTTCGCTTATTCATAATCATTTCCCTATACCTTCTGGTATTACTGCAATGGCAAGCTGCTATTTTATTTTCACACCCACACTACGTAAGAACTGATTGATGTGTTTGTTGGCACCATAAATCACTAATACATCGCGCTCTTGCAATACTTGCTCAGGCGTTGCCAAACCTTGAATGCTAGGCTTGCTCTGCGTACGGCCAAAGCTGTCTTCATAATACTCATAGCGCAACGTACTAAGCAATCGGATATTGAACTTTTGCTCTAACTGTAAGTCGTCGACAGTCTTACCAATCAGCACATTTGGAATCTTAATCTCTACCATACTGAAATTATCGCTCAATTCAAACGAATCGACGAAATAGCGTAGTGACAGACGCTTGGCCCAGCGATTGGCCGCCTCTTTTTCAGGATGAATCAAATCATCCACGCCGATGGCTTGTAGAACTTTTTCGTGTAGCGGATTGATACTACGGCTGATTAAACGTTTGGCTTTTAACGTCTTGAACAGCGCCGTTGCCATGACATTGGCCCCTTGATCTTCGCCAATCGCCACGATGACAATATCGGTATCAACAATTGGTAATCCGCTAACCGTATACTCGTCCGTGGCATCCATACACAGCGTATGAGAAATCACTTCTTTGTAAGCTTCAACCCGTTGCATACTACTATCAATAGCAATCACTTCATGCCCTTGACTGGTCAATGCCGAGCCCAATGATGCACCAAAATTCCCTAGTCCTACGATGATGTACTTCATAACTTAAACAACCTTTTTTAGTACTTTTTTGCTATTTATTAAGAACGACTCAGTCTGTTTACGACGGATTAGTTAATCGTAATCTCTTCAGTAGGATAGCGATAATTACGTTGACGCATATTTTTTAGCATTGCAATAAATATCGTCAGCATACTGACGCGGCCAACGAACATAATGACCGAAACCACTATTTTACTAAAATCTGATAAGTCTGCTGTCAGGTTTAAACTTAAGCCCACCGTGCTATACGCTGAGAAGCACTCAAACACCACTTTAATCAAATCAAGCTCTGGCTGATCATAGCTGATGAGCGTCACGCCCGTACCGATGACCAGTAGTGACAACCACATAATAGAAAATGCGCGGCGAACTGAAATCTCAGCAATCTCTCGTTTAAATACCTCTATCTTGGTCTGCCCACGAGCTAGGCTTAATGTATTCAATAGCGCAATCGCAAAGGTGCTGGTCTTGATACCCCCACCTGTCGAGTTTGGTGACGCACCAATCCACATCAGAAATATCGTCAGCATCACCGTTGGAAACGTAAGCTCATCCATGTCAATCACATTAAACCCTGCCGTACGCGGGGTAGCCGCAGTAAAGAACCCTGTTACCAGCTTACCAAGGAAACTGGTATGGTCGGCGAGCACATTATTGTATTCAAATATCATCACGCCAATCAGACCGACCAGCAATAATGCGCCTGTGGTAATCAAAGTAATACGGCTATTAATATTAAGTAACCAAGGCTGATAAATATAGCGTTGGTCATGGCGATTCATCAGCCGCTGAGCACGATAACGTAAATACCTAAGCACATTGACCACGATGGTAAAACCCATACCACCGAAGATAAATGTCATCGCCAGAATCAGCTGTAGCGAATAATTAAAACGTAGCGAATCATCGTACAAGCCAGCACTAAAGGTAGAGAACCCAGCATTACAAAAAGCAGAAATCGCATGAAAGACCGAAAAAAATAGCTGCTCAGACCAATCCATATTGGGTATGTCATAAATACTGATATAAATCAGCGCAGCCGCTACCGCCTCGACAGCAAATGTGACGTACAAGATAGACTTGAGTGTCGACACCACATCACCCATACCGCGCATATAAGACATCTCGCTGATACTTGCTTGCGTCTCATAGCTGACACCGCCCTTAAAGAAATAACTAAAATAGGTCACAAAGGTCAAAATACCCAAACCGCCAATTTGTATCAGCCCCATAATAATAACTTGGCCAAAAGTCGTAAAATAAGTGGCAGTATCCACTACGATAAGCCCTGTCACGCAGACCGCGCTAGTCGCAGTAAAAAGCGCATCAACAAAAGACAACGGCTGCGTTGTCGCATTGGGCATCATCAATAGCAAGGCACCAACCAGCACCACGACTAAAAAGCTTAGAATAAAAAACTGGGCAGGATGTAGAAAGGTACGATTGAGATTGAAATTATGATCGGAGAGTTCGCGGACGAAGGTGACAAACACCGCTATCTTTATCGCGACAAAGCCATCAACGGCAGCAGATAGGCCCGAACGTACTAAGTCCGTAAAATGCGCGGTCAATAAAATGATAATGGCAATGCTAGTCAGCGCGTCAAAGATGGCGACTTTATTAAGCGTTAATGGCTTTTTGGTATAGATATAACGACCAGCGGTCACCATAAAACTAAGGAAGATAATGACCAAATAGAAAATATGGAATACTTGCTGGAGCCACGTTGGTAGTGTAAAACCACTATCTAATAAGGCAATCGCTACCCCGATGACACTAATGAGAATCGTAAAATTGTTTAATAATCGATAACGCGTGGCTGCATTCATAGCCTGAGTCCATGACAACAATAACCACGATACTTATACTCCTTTTTTGTCGTATCCACAAAAAGTGATTTAAGTTAATCGTAACCAATTATTGAGTCATAGTAGCTATTGATAAGCTAGATACTGATAACCAGAGCGAGATAAGAAATGCTCATTAGGAAGTAACGGTTTTAATAACTCTATAGTTTGGCACTATTACATAATGCGCAATTATTAAGCCTCTTCTTTTACTCTTGCTATTTTTACGCCGCCCCATGTCACCAATGCCACGCCAATCGCAATTAAAGTAGCGCCTAAAAATAAACCTTCTGGAGGACTTTCCCCTTGCAAAAAAATAGCGACGGGTACGCCGACAATGGCCCCTACCGCACCTAACAAACTCAGTAACACAGGACCACCTGTCTTTTGCAATAGAAATAATAGTAAAAACTGTCCAGCAAATACGCATGCTTGTATAGCTATCATGCTTAGCGGTAGCCAATTCTCTAAAGGTACAGCAATAGAGAAATCTGACATCATACTAAACAAACCTAGCAGCAGCGCTGCCGCAATCAACATACCTGGAGCGAGTGCGCCAGAAGACGCATTATCAGGCCAGCGTAATGTCCGATATATGTTACCAATAGCAAGTAGCACTGGACCACAAAGCGCAATTAGAATCCAAAACACACTGGAATCTGGCGCAGAGAATTTATGCACGGCTAATGCTCCTGCCCCGATGAGTGCCGCGATGACCCCAAGCGCACGGACAATATAAAATTGCTCTATACGTAGTATCAGTGCACCAAGATAAGTTAGCAATGGCGGTAATGAGAGGATTAAGGCGACGAAACCTGCGCCCACATGAGGAATAGCAGAAAATAATAATAAGTTGGCGGCCGCGACGCTGACAAGCGCCGCGACAAAGTAATACTCTAAGCTACGAGCATTAAGAGGAGGGAGTTCTTTTCTGATGAGCGCTATCACAAATAAAATAACAGCAGCGCCAGTAATCGACCAAAACAAAAACCCTAATGGGGTCAGACCGACATCTATAGCGTACTTTGCCACATTGGTCGAGATACCAGTGAGTGCCCCACCTGCCAGCAGACAAATGAAGGGCACCAGCCAAGTAGTTTTGCGAGAAGTTTTTTGTGTGAGCGAGTCATTCATCGACTATCCTATTGGATGACGAATTTTCTTAGTCATGTTGGATGGCTTTTATAATAGCTTACAACAGCACCCTAATAGCTACTGGCGCAAAATATCAGCAGGTAAGCTTTGTACAGCAACGGTTGCTGCATCAATTGCCCCAGCGACATAACCAGGAAACTGCGCTGACCACTCACTACCACAACCTATTAGACAGTCTTGCCACACGCCTGTTTTTGGCTTGGACGGCGGTGCTACTGCATGCTGACCGTTACCGCTAGCATCAGCAGGCATCGCTGTTAATGGATCTTGTGCCCAGTCTTTGAGATATTCAGCTTTTGGAGTACTTGCCTGCGCACCAAATAGCCGCACTAACTGGGCACGGCAATGTTCTTTTAGCACCGTATCAGAAACGCTCTGACGTACTTGAGCAGGAACACCAAAGAAGCCAAACAATGCCCCATCGTTCTCTAATGTCGAGGCATCATGTATCTCAGTAAGCGGCCCTGTCGCACTGCGCGCGGAACCCGAGAGACCAGTATTACGCCAAAATGGTGACTCATAAACAGCGACGTATTTGGCATGGGGCGCCATCCAAGTGGCTGTCTCGCGCCACTGTTCACTTAAGTCTTGCGGTAGCGCTGGCTGAAATGCTATCCGACCTTCTACCAATCGAGGCGGTAACGCAAGTAGCACATGCTGCGCTCGGAACGCCGTCACATATCCGGTCACATGCCCAGAGCTATCTTCACTCTGTACTTCGATATGTTGAGGCGTCCTGTTTAATTGCCTTATGGTTTGACCAGTCATAATACAACTAGCATCTAAGCGAGCATATAGCGCCTCGATCAAAGCAGCCATACCACCTACTAGACGCATAGAAGGCGCTGCGCTTTTGTAACCTTGCATACGCACAGGTAGCCGATTGGCAGCGCGCTCAACCATCATATCGCCTTCTTCGAACTGCGTAAAACGTGATAAATCTAACGACTCAATAAGTGTGCTTAACTGCGTTTGATAATCCGGCCAGAACCATGACGGCCCTAAATCAAATGCTGCGCTTGATTCTGCTTGATCGATATCAGTACTGTTATTAGTAGCTTGCACATCTGAATATTTAGCAACTGCAATACGACCACCCAAGGTATCACGCGCCTCTAGGAGTCTATACGCTATACCCTTTTGCTCTAATAAGAAGGCAGCATATAATCCACTTAATCCACCACCAACGATTACCACAGGTATGTCTTGCATATCGGATTACCCTATTTATAATCGGTTCAATATAACTTGGATACAAGGAAGCCGAGTGAAAGTATTACAAGTAGTAAGCTAGGCGAGACTGATACCGTACTTAATTTGTAGAGGATTGACTATAATCAAAACTACTCTGCCAACAACTTAGTCAGCATCTCATCAATCTCAACCTTAAACTCTTTGTCTTCAATTTTATTGGCTGTGACTTTAGCATTTTGTAGGCTTTGGATAGCGGCTTCTTTTTCGCCTGTCTCAAGCTGTAGCACCGCCATAGAAAAAGCAATCGATGACATATGATCTTTTGAGTTAATGGCAGTAGCCTTGGCCAGTGCTTTGTCATAAATCACCAGTGCTGCGTCCAAATCTTCTGTGAAGTCAGCGAGCGTTTCCCATTGTTCTGGGTGGTCTTTGTCAGTGCCTTCATTATCGGTACAAATGGCGTTTAGTTCAGCATACAGCGAATCAAATTTTTCCTGATTGCCTCTGCGATCCGCTTCTAATAATTCTTCGGCTAAGGTGTAAATGGCTTTATATATTTTGGTATTGATCATTGTTTACAACCTTTTATGGACTATATCGTATGTGGTTAGGATTATAACGTAATTCTGGCGGCTCAGATGATTGCTACAGAGAAGAACACGATGTTTATATGGCTGTTATTAAGATTACTATGAACCTTATTAAGGTTGCTATTCATACTATAGTCGATTCAATTTAAAAGTAGTACAAGGCAACCGAGTGCAAGTTATATATTAGTATGCTTAGCGAGGATGACGATGTAGCGGATTTATATAGACTTGACTATATTAGGGCTACAACTCGCGCCAGTGCAACCACAGTCGCGTATCCAACTCAAATTGATGATACTCAGGCTCCATATGGCAGCATAACTGATAAAAAGCTTTGTTATGCTCATGCTCTTTGAAATGGGCAAGCTCATGCACCACTATCATGCGCAAAAACTCTGGCGGCGCGTCTTTAAATAGACTGGCTACCGTGATGCTATTGTGCGATTTGAGCTTACTGCCCTGTACGCGCGATTGCGTCGTATGGATACCTAGGGCATGTTTTAAAACTTTCAATTTACTGCTATAGCTGACATTTGATAGCTGACCAATCTTACGCATGGATTGGTTTTTTATCTCATTTATATACTGATAGAGCGCTTTGTCGCTTTGGATTTGATGCTGAGTCGGGTACTTTTTTTCCAGATACTCGCCCAACCTACCATCAGTTATAAGCTGAGCAGCTTGAGTTTGAATCTGTTCTGAGTAATGCGCTATGTACTTTAATTTGGTCACAAATGTATCCTTTGCTAATACGTTGCAGCGTATCAGTCGATCAATTTAATCTTAATGAATTTTACCTTATATTTGCGGTACTTGTTTTGCACTTGTTTGAGATATGCCCTCAATTCAAACGATAGTTATTTATAAATGGTTATTCATAAAAAAAACCCATAAGCTGCGTTCAACTTATGGGGACATTTTCACTAATAGTTTTACTTAAAAAGTGTGCCTGATTAACGCTCTAAATGCAGATACTGCAAATGACGCTCGTACTGATTTAAGATATCAACCAATACCTGCTCTTTTGAGTAGCCAACCAAGTCATACTCTTGCGAGCCTTCGCTCAAGAACACTTCCGCACGGTAGTAGTACTCTGCGTGCTTAGTAGATGTGCTCAATGTAAAGTTAGGACGATGCGCTTTAATCAGATTGACTTCATAAATAAAGTCATCTTCATCGCCGTGACCGACACGCAGTTTTAGACCGTCTACCTGACCACTGTCTTGATCCATGCCTGCATCGATACCTTCGCCGATACTAGCAAGGTTTTTGGTATCTAACGAGGTTTTGAGACCACCTGCTTTAAACTCTTTTTCGACCTCAGACATCGCTGGCATCACGACCGTATGCAAGAATTTTTCAACCTGTGCATGTCCTGGGAAGCTTACAATACGTTGCAAGCGCGCTTTCCAGCTCTTCCCGCTATCCAACACATTTGCTGTGCCGATTGTACTGGCTTTACGCTTGTTGCCTTCTTCTTTTAGCGACTTCCACATAGACATCATATAAAGCACAAGAATAATAGAGAATGGCAATCCTGCAATGACAGAGACAGACTGTAGTGAAGAAAAACCACCTGCAAATAGCAGTCCTAACGTAATAAGACCAGTCGCTGCTGCCCAAAACAGACGTAACCAAACAGGAGCATCGGTATCATTGGTCATACCTCTTGAGCTCAAGTTCGCCAATACTAACGCGCCTGAGTCAGCAGAAGTCACAAAGAAAATAAGACCAATAACCACACCAGCAAATGACAATACTTCACTGTAAGGGAAGTATTCAAACAGTGCAAACATGCCCATTGCCGCATCATTGACCGCGATTTCGCCAAGCTCTGTTGCGCCATTGGCAACCAAGTCTATCGCTGAATTACCAAAGATAGAGAACCATGCAAAAATAAACCCAAGCGGAATAAACATCACGCCAAATACAAACTCGCGCAACGTACGGCCACGGCTAATACGTGCAATAAATAGACCTACAAATGGTGCCCAAGCAACCCACCATGCCCAGAAAAATATCGTCCACCAAGATTTCCACTCGGCACCAGCAGCACCGTCATAAGCATAAACGTCAAAGGTTTTATAAATGATGGTTTGGAAATATTGACCGATATTTTGAGTAAAGGTATTTAATAGATACACCGTATTGCCCATTACCAATATGGCAAGCAACAACAGTATTGACGACAACATGTTGAATTCAGATAGACGACGAACGCCTTTTTCGACACCTGTCATCGCAGAGATAGCAGCAGCCGCAACCACACCTACAATGATGAGCGCCTGAACCGTTTTGCTAGATTCTATACCGAACACATGGGTCAAGCCAGCATTGGCCTGCAATACCCCAATACCCAAACTGGTCGCAATACCCATCAACGTACAGACGACGCCGAAAGTATCAATACCATCGCCTAGCCAGCCTTTAATTAAACGTTCACCAAATATCGGTGTCAGCGGCGAGCGTAGCGCGAGTGGCATATTTTTGCGATAAGCAAAGTAAGCCAGCGCCATACCGATCAGCGCATAAATACCCCAACCATGCAGACCCCAGTGCAAGAAGGTCTGAGCAAGTGCTTCGCGCATGGCCTCAGCACTAGCAGGCTCTAAGCCTGTATGCGGGGTCAAATAATGCATCAAAGGCTCAGAGGCACCAAAGAACAACAGGTCAATACCGATACCCGCTGAGAACAGCATGGCCGCCCACGCTAAAAACGGAAATTGCGCTTTTTCGTGGTCTTGGCCAAGCTTTATATCACCGTACTTAGAAAAACCAACAAACAACGCGAAGATACTATAAGCGGCAACCACCAACATATAATACCAGCCAAACTTGTCTGATACCCAAGTCATGCTCGCGCTCAACAAGGCCTCACTATAATCTGGAAAAGCGATGGTCCAGATTATCAATAAAATAGAAATAATAGCTGAGCCCATAAACACGGTTTTGTTTAGGGTCAGAGGTTTCGTCACATCTTGTGATGGCGAACTGTACATAAAAGACCTCAATAGGTAAATTAAACAGGGTCCGATATTGCTTTGTCCGGCATCGTCTAATAGTAGACTGATGATCTATAACCGTATAACGTGGAACCAACCGCATGACGGACAAAGCAGTACCAATAAATAAAAAGCTAATAAAATTATAAACAAATTCAACCTGAACGGTATTCATTATTCTAATACGTTAGCGCTGATAGAAAAGGCCTCTACTTGGAAAGGCCCTTTTGTTAAAATTTTCTCTTATCGTTATTTATTCAGTATCCTGTATGCAGGCTTATATCGTAGCCTACACTGTCGAGAGATAATCACGCATTGGCTCTGAGCGCAGCGGTGCACCATTGGCCACATAATAATCTGCCGTTGAACGTGGCAACTGTACGCCTCTCATCTTGTCGACGATTTTTTCGGCGAGCATAATAGTCGTAGCATTGAGATTACCACTAATAATGTTTGGCATGATAGACGCATCGACGACTCGCAAGCCATCAATACCATGTACCAGACCTTCGCCATTCACTACCGAATCATTATCTTCACCCATCGCACAGGTACAAGATGGATGATAAGCCGTCTCACTATGATTGCGCACGTACTCATCTAATTGGGCGTCGGTGACCAGATCATCGGTCGGTGCAATCGCGCGACCACGATAAGGGTCCAGTGCTGGCTGATGCATGATCTCACGCGTGATACGCATTGCAGCACGGAACTCTTGCCAGTCTTGATCATGCGACATATAGTTAAACAAGATACTTGGATGTGCTTTCGGATCACGTGATTTTAGCTTAACGCGGCCACGGCTTGGTGAGCGCAGTGAGCCGACGTGTGCTTGGAAGCTATGCGATTTAACAGCACTGCGGCCATCATAGCGTACAGCTAGTGGCAAGAAATGGTACTGAATATTTGGATGGGTAAACTTCTCATCCGTACGGATGAAGCCGCCACCTTCAAATTGGTTAGACGCACCAAGACCTGTGCCATTGAATAACCATTCTGCACCAATCGCAGGCTTATTCCACCATTTATTGGCAGGCGCGATTGACACTGGCAGTTTGCATTCATACTGCATATATAGCTCTAGATGGTCTTGTAAATTATTACCGACACCTGGCAGATCCAATATTTCAGTCACGCCAGCATCTTTTAGCCATTGACCAGGACCGATACCTGAACGTTGCAGTAGTTGCGGTGAGGCAATCGCACCAGATGAGATAATCACTTCGCGAGCGGCATGGAAATTTTTGGACTGGCCTTCGTGCTCGACTTTGACACCGACAGCGCGCTTGCCGTCGAATAAAATCACGTCAGTCAATGCACCCGTCAAAATCGTAATATTGCTACGTGGTTTGGCACGGTCAAGATAGCCGCGAGCCGTTGATGCACGGCGACCATTAGGTGTCACGAATCGATCCATCGGACCAAAACCTTCTTGCTGATAGCCGTTTAGATCTTCGGTACGTGGATAACCCGCTTGTACGCCCGCTTCAATCATAGCTTGGAACAGTGGATTGACTCCTGGCTTTGAGGTGGTCATTTCAACAGGACCGCCCACGCCGTGATAGTCATTTTCGCCAGCATCACAGTTTTCTAGCTTTTTAAAATAAGGCAGGCAATCAGAATACGTCCAGTCTGACAGGCCTTTTATCTTAGACCAATCATCAAAATCTAGCGCATTACCACGGATGTAGCACATACCGTTAATCAGTGATGAGCCACCTAGCCCTTTGCCGCGACCGCAGTCCATGACGCGATTATTCATGTATGGCTCAGGATCTGTCTTATAACCCCAGTTATAAGTCGTCCCTTGTAGCGGCATTGCAAGCGCAGCTGGCATTTGGGTACGGAAGTCAAAACGATAATCGGGACGACCTGCTTCTAATAGCAGTACTCTAATACTGGCATCTTCGGTCAGACGTGTAGCCAGCACATTTCCTGCTGAGCCTGCTCCGACAATAATATAGTCATACTCAGGTGTGGTTGATGTCATAACATACTCCATAATATTGAAAAAACATAAATCGTTTAGGGTCAGTAAGGTGTCCTGAAAAGGCTAAATTAAAGCTAATAAGCAACCTTACTGGCTTCGTTTTTCTCAATAAGATTGATTAAAAGACAGATTCAAACGCACCCAACTCTACTTGGATAGATTTGGTCTGAGTATAGTGTTCGAGCGCTTCGATTCCGTTTTCGCGGCCGATACCAGAATGCTTGTAGCCGCCTACTGGCATTTGTGCTGCCGACTCGCCCCACGTATTCAACCAGCAGATGCCAGCTTCGATCTGAGCGATGACTCGATGTGCGCGTTTTAGATCTGCAGTCACAACCCCAGCTGCCAAGCCGTAATCGGTATCATTGGCACGGCGAATAACTTCTTCTTCGGTCTCGTAAGTCAATATCGACATCACTGGGCCAAAGATTTCTTCGCGTACAATAGTCATATCATCCGTGCAATCAGTGAATACTGTCGGTGCGACAAAAGCGCCGTTTGCAAGATCGTTTGTTGTAACGCGCTCGCCACCTGTTAGCAGACGTGCGCCGCCTTTCTTACCTTGCTCGATATAGCCAAGCACTTTTTCCATATGCGGGAAGCTAACCAGTGGACCCATATTGATGTTCTCATCCATCGGATCGCCTAGCTTAATACGCTCAACACGGGTTAAGATGGCTTGCTCGAACTTCGATTGTAGCGCTTTCGGGACAAATACGCGTGTGCCATTGGTACATACCTGACCAGTACTATAGAAATTGGCCATCATAGCGATGTCAGCAGCAGTATCGATATCTGCGTCATCAAATATGATCAATGGCGATTTACCACCAAGCTCTAAAGTTACGTCTTTTAGAGATGAACTTGCCGCGCTCGACATGACTTTTTTACCAGTTGGTACGCCACCTGTGAACGATACTTTTGCAATATCTGGGTGTTCAGTTAGCGCTTGACCCACTTCATAGTTACCTTGTACGACGTTAAACACACCATCTGGCAATCCAGCTTCTGTAAATATTTCTGCCAGTTTCAATGCCGTCAACGGTGTCACTTCTGATGGCTTAAAAATCATCGCATTACCAGCAGCTAGTGCAGGCGCCGCTTTCCACATCGCGATTTGAATAGGATAATTCCATGCGCCAATACCTGCGACCACGCCTAGTGGCTCACGGCGAGTGTATACAAAACTAGTATCACGTAATGGAATCTGACGACCCTCAATCATCGGTGCCAGCCCTGCATAGTATTCAACGACATCAGCACCAGTGACGATATCGACGTACTTCGTCTCAGAGTAGGCTTTACCTGTGTCTTTGGTCTCAAGTAGTGCCAACACATCATTGCGATCGCGCAATATCTCAACAGCCTTTGATAAAATGCGACCACGCTCGACCGCTGTCATCGCCGCCCAAACTTTTTGACCTTTATGTGCAGCTTTTACGGCCTCGTCAATCTGCTCATTGCTGGTTTGCTGAATCGTTGCCAAGACTTCACCAGTGGCTGGATTGATATCTTCAAAAGTCGTCAGCGACTCATCTACCGCTAGATAGCGCCCGTTGATATAGGCTGTTTGTACTTGGTCTAAATCGATAATATCTGTCAAATTGTTAATATCAGTCATAAATTCTCCTTAGGACGATTGGCAAAAGTAGCTATATAAAAGTACTCAGGCCGAATAGTGTCGTCGTTAGTTAAGTTGCGAAATTTAGTCTTTAAATAGTAAAATAAAAATTATTTTATAAATCAGTGTCGTCTTATAAATCAAAGTCTTGTTGCGTCATTTTTATCAGGCGATCACGTAATGATTGTTTGTCTGCGATATCGATACCTGAAAAGTCTGAGAGCCAAATACCGTCAGCGACAAGGCGAACCATACATAATGTTTCAGTATTATCCGTTGCCGCATGTTTTTTGAGTTGCTCATTTGCCCATTTAGCCCACAACTCACGCAGCTCACTATCACCTAGCATCAGCACATATAAGGTTGCTTGATTATCGTATTCTTCCTGCCCTTGCTCGCCAAGGCTGATAGTGGCATCTATATAAGCGCGGGTAAATGAACCATACTTAACAGGATCGTCAGCCATTGCTGTGTTTACTTCTGCCTCAAACTTAGCCATTGCATCATTGAAGACTTCTAGCACGAGTGCGTTTTTGGTAGAAAAATGATGCATCACACCACCCTTTGTCACCCCAACCGCGTCAGCGACTGCCTGAAACGTCACTTTAGATAGACCTTGCTCCAACGTGATACGTGCTGCCTGATCTAACAACGCACGACGAATAACTTCTGGCTGTTTTTTACGCTTATAAGCATTTTCCATATCAATGCACCACAGAATTAGACAATAAGTTCATCACAACAACACCGCCGACGATCATCGCGATGCCAACCACTGCTGCTGTATCAAGATTTTGCTTGAATAGCACCACACCAGCGAGTGATGTCAGCACAATCCCAAGCCCGCCCCACAGTGCGTACGCAATGCCTAGCGGTATGGTCTTGAGCGTCTGAGCCAACAGATAAAATGAAACCGCATAGAGCGCGCCCATCATTAAAGTTGGCACCAAACGGGTGAACTGTTCTGACTTTACCAAAAAAGTCGTACCCACCACTTCGCATATAATGGCAATAGTCAGATAACCGTAAGCAATCGTAGTAGGACTCATCTTTAGAACACCCGCTTTTGTTCAACGCATGCTATGAAAAAACATAGCAAAGAAACCACATGGTCGGTATTTTATAGAATACTGCTGCCAATGTGAAGGGTTGTCTTGCAACTTTATTGTGTCAAACGGTGTCGCACCACCTTTATATTCAAAAACACAAAGCACCAAGTCCAGTTTTACTTTGCCGAGTTGATATCTATTTCGATACTTTTATCGTTCATCCTATATGCCATATAAAAGTTTCTGAAAATAATTTTTATTTTTAAAGCACATTTATCGTCATTTTCTATTGAGTCCTGCCATGAAATAGCCTATCTGATAAGGGATTGGCATTAATTTTCAATAATTGCGATAATATTTATAATTAAACGCATAATAAGGTTGACAGCCTGTAGTGACTTGGCTAAAATGTGCCCCACATAACGCAAACAAGCTAATTAACTGCTTTAATATAAAGCGTCAATAACTTGCTGTTATGACCAACTATTCTCCAATAGCTCAGTTGGTAGAGCAACGGACTGTTAATCCGTGTGTCCCTGGTTCGAGCCCAGGTTGGAGAGCCATATACTAAAAACCTTCATCATAATTTGATGGAGGTTTTTTTATTGTTGCGTCTTTTATATTTACTTCTAATAATATTAGCACGGCTGTGGTGTTCTTTTAGACATTTTTGTTGTATGGTAAGATTAGTTTTGATTGGGTTCGTTTTTGTTTGAGTGCTTCGCTCTTACTCACTAAAAGTAATGGTTTATTATGATACCTGTACGTATAAAAAATAAGTTTTCTGATCATCCGCAAAAAATCATGCGCCCGATTAGTATTCGTTTGTCTGAAGAAATGATTGGCCTACTAGAAACGACGTCATCAGACTTGGGCTTTAAGCGCATTCAAGGGCTTATTCGTCTTTATATTCGTCAGGGCTTGGATCGTGACCATCAGGATTATACGCTTGCCCATGATGAAGTATTTATCGAAACGCTACGTAAACGCGGCGTTAGCCAGCATATTATCGATGAAGCGATTGTAGTGACGCATAACAACAACATCACTCATCCGCTATCTGAGTTGCAAGACAACGATTAAACAATTAATAATATCGTTGCTAATTAATAGTAACGCTGCTAAATAGTATGAAAATAAAAGAGACCAAGTTTGCTAACGCGAGCTTGGTCTTTTTTGTGGCTGTTATAAAAGTTAAAGCATTATTGATATTTTTCTAACTCTCTTCTTGTTACGTCCTATTTCCATCTTATTCATAGTACGTATTTTTTAAGTACCCTGCGATATTTGCGGCTTTAGTTAGCCATAACTAAACACAACAGATGTTTAAACAAGGTATATTAAGAATATAGTCGCGACTATTTATAAGGTTTCAACATAATAAAGATCTGCAAGGAGGGGTACGATGACGGGCTTACATCAGCGTTTCAACAAAACTTTGTTTTCAACCATGACGGTAGCAATGCTAGTGATTGCGACTGGCTGCTCATCACCGCAGACTGATCCAAGTAAAACAACCATACCGACAGATTCTGACCAATGGCAAAAAAAGTTAGGGCAAACTTTTGAGCAGTTGTCTGAGGCCGATCAACAAGTACTCAGCCGCTATATGCTGCGCATGAAATTGAGCGATGCTTATGAATCAGGAGCCATGCCGCGTACCACTATCAAGCAAGCGCTAATACAACAGCGTGAATACGAGCGGCTGCATCCAAACAACCCAACGGGCAAGAAAAGTCCTATTGTCAAAGGTCAGGCGGCGAATGCTACCGCACAGATGTATCCTGTCGCCCTGCTCCCTGTGAAAACCAGTGATAGCGATAGCTTAAATCAAGTCAAAATGCAGTTTATGCTATCCAATCATGGCAAAGGCGCGATAAAAAGTTTTAAAGGGACGCTAACCATGAAAGATGCCAATCTTACAAAGGGCAAAAACTTTAATGTGCCTTTGACAACGTTTGACCCACCTATCGCACCAGAGCAGTCTGGCAAGATCATTATTGAAAGCAGCATTGAGGATATCAATGTCATGCGCGCTATCAAAAATGCTAGTGGCATCACTATCGAGATTAATAAAGGTACGCTTACCTTAGTAGATGATCAGACAATCGAATTTGAAAATTCGTTAGTGAAGTAGCTGTATAACCTACTATTGAGGATTTTATAGAAGGGACTAATGAATACTTTTATCAATACCATAAAAAAAGCCCCAATCATTGCTGATTGGGGCTTTTTCGAATTTGGCGGAGACGGAGAGATTCGAACTCTCGAAGGGCTATTAACCCTTGTCGGTTTTCAAGACCGGTGCATTCAACCGCTCTGCCACGTCTCCATTGGTGCATCATTATATAGATATCATTTTATAATGCAAGCCCCTAAACTAAAAAAATTCAATTAATTTTCGAATACTTGTAAATTGGTGCATTATCGCTTGCTTGAGGCCAGATGTAAGCACATATCGAGCAGCCTATTGGCATAGCCCCATTCGTTGTCATACCATGCAAAAACCTTATATTGACCACCCACTTGCATAAGCTGCTGACCATCAATGATAAGCGACTCAGTCTGATGAATAAAATCACTAGATACCAATGGCTCATCGGTATAAGCCATAATGTCATGCAAATGTGCCTGACTGGCAGATTTAAGTACCTCTCGCACTGTCTCGACATCGACATCTGGCGTATCAAATACGAAAGTGACATCAATCGCAGCCACGTCGATAGTGGGCACTCGTATCGAATGCCCATTTATCTTGCCGACCATGGCTGGTAGCACTCGTTCTGTCGCAGCGATACTACTGGATGTCGTTGGGATAATGTTATAGCCAGAAGCTCGCGCCCGTCTTGGATCTCGATGTGCTTGATCAAGCACTGTTTGATCGGCAGTGACTGCATGAATCTCGGTCATCATGGCTGACTGCACACCAAACGCCTTATCTAGCGTATCAATCAACGGTACCAATGCCTGCGTGGTACAAGACACACTAGAAATAATCGGTAGCTCAAGCGTGAGCGCATCGGTATTCACGCCCATCACGATACAGGCATCCACATCGTCAAATGGCGCGGCACCGATAATTACTTGCTGCGCGCCAGCATCGATATGTAGCGTCGCTTGCTCATACGAGCGAAAATGCCCAGTACACTCTAAAACCACATCGACACCCAGCGCCTGCCAAGGTAAATTTTTAGGATCAGGCTCTGATAGCATATTGATGCAGTAAGTCAGATTGTTTTTGGTCAGACAGAGCTCAGTCTTGCTCATATCACCTGACTCACTCTCTACAATCTCAGCATTGACCCCTAGTCGACTGAGGCGGCCATGTGTGCTGTCAAACTTCAATAAATGCAGCAAGATATCCGCTGGCGCTAAGTCATTAATTGCCACTACATGAATCGCACGGCCCAACACTTCAAAGCGCTCTAGCAAAGCACGAAGTACATTGCGCCCTATTCGACCAAAGCCATTGATAGCGACTCTCAGTGGCTGTGTGTGCTCACCAGTAGTACGGAACGTCGCCGCTATCGGGTCAGAGGTCAATTGATAAGTAGCGCTCGAAAAATCAGGCATAACATTGGACATAAAGGGTATCGCTATAAATGGGTGTAAAAACTGAGCGTTATCACGTTGAGTGCGCTTTTGATTGCTGAATACTAAGAAATAGCAAAAATAAAGCCTATAAAACTAGAGATAACAAAGTTATAGGCAATAAAATTATAAGCAGCAAAACTATGGTGTGATAAAAATCAATGCGAGGCGAATGGTATTGTAGTCAATGCTTTGCTTGAGATGATCATATATCGGACGCAATTTGATGCTACCGTCATCATTGAAATCATTTGGACTATTAGCGACTTTAATAGCGACATAGGCGTTGCCAACGGCTGTCATTACCTCATCATCTGGACGCAGATGATCGCAGGCAAGGCTTGGATCTTGTGATTTTAGGTCAGCAATATGACGCATGATAGTCGACTGTGACAACTGACGCGCTTGTGATATCTCCGCAATGGTCAAACTCTCTTCTAACAACACTCTGGTCGCAAGTAAAGTACTGTCTGATTTGTCAGAGACCTGATTGCCTAACTTCTGTTTTTTATCGATTTTCGCTTGCTGTTGTTCGCGGCGTTTCTTTTGTAGGGTGGCGTAAGCATCGATTACCGACTTGCTCAATGTCCCACCTGACTTCAGCACGAATTTTTCATGTGCCTGCTGCATACTTTCTTCATCTAGCATCGCATAATTAGCATCCGCTTCTTCAGACAGTACCAAAAACCGCTTATCTGCGCCGCGAGCCAATGGATCGAGTTGCAAGCTCATATCGTTCATACCCAGCAGCTGTAGGCCAGATAGCGACTTGAGGCGTGACAATGCTACATAGCCTTGTCCTAACTCAAAAGTACGCGATAAATCGATTTCAGCCGCATCGAGGGTCATGCCCTGCGATTTATGAATGGTAATCGCCCATGCCAGACAGAGCGGCACTTGTAAGTAACTTGCTAGCACATCACCCGTTTCATCTTCGATAATCCATTCTTCAGGCTCAGCGATAACTTCTCGTCCTGAATTAAGTCGCACGACAGGCATTTTCTGGGTCGTTGGTTTCTTTGACTTTGGTTTTTCTTTGTCTTTCTTAGCAGCGAGCTTTTTACCTTTTGTCGTTTTTTCGCCAGCAGCATCCTCATCAACGTCATCGTTGCTATCGTCTTCGATTAACGCGTCACTACTGTCTTTATCGTCTATTTTGACAGCAGCAAACCCAATCAACTCGCCCATCGTCCCGTTAGAGACACCAAGCTCAGCGTTGTTTTTGATAAACATCACCTTTGCACCGACTTTTAAAATCAGCTCGTCTTGGGTACGTACGGTCTTTTTTAGCGTCTCAACCAGCTTACTATCGCCTGTTGCCGTCGCCTCAAAACGCATCATCTCGCCATCTAGAGACGCCAGTTCTTTGTCATTGATTTTATTGACATTGAGGTTATGGGTATACAGACGCGTACGCTTGATATCGACACTTTGGTCATACGTCGCTTCTAAAGCGGCAATCGCCTCAAAGGTCACTTCCTGACGACGAATTTGGTTAAGAATATCGTCTAAATCGAGTCCGCCATTGGCTGCATCGCTCACTTGACGATGCTGCTCAGACAAGTAGCAAATATGGAACTTGGCATCGAGCCACGCTTCGGACATAAAGGCGAATTTTTCACGATTCGTCTCGCCTTTACTACCAATCGGCGGTAACTGAAAAAAGTCTCCTGCGACTACCACCTGAATACCACCAAACGCTTTGTCATTTTTGCGAATATGCTTGAGCACTTGGCTGACCAAGTTAAGCTGTTTGGCATGTAGCATTGATATCTCATCGATAACCAATACCGCTGTATCTTTCAATCTGTCTGCTAAGAACTGCTTGCGTGACAAGGTAGACAAATCTCGATCAGTCAGCTCATCTTTGATACCGATACCTGACCAACTATGAATCGTCGTGCCGTTCATGTGCGTGGCAGCAATACCCGTACTGGCTGTCACCGCAACAGGGACGCGGCGGGCGCGTAAATAATCGATATATTGATTGAGAGTATAAGTCTTACCTGAACCTGCTGAGCCGGTCAAAAAGACGTTTTGACCTGTTTTTAGGATATCAAGAGCAGAAGATTGACGCATAGATCCAAACCAACCAGTATTATGAAGAAGAAATAGTACAAAAATAAAGCCGCCATGATTAACTCAATAACCATAGCAAGCCAAAGTAGATGTTCACAATTATAACAGCTGCATACCGTTTGCGAACCATTTTAACCGACTCATATCACATAACTTAAAGTTATACGATACAAAATATATCATTATAAAAAGTCATTATCGTTCTGCTAAAAAGCTCAGTACGATAGGATGATAACTTGGTTAGGAAGACCAAGAATATATTTTTAAATGGTCATACGTAAGTGACCATATTTTAAATAACCATAATACACAACAAGGAGTGGTTAATGTTATACGCTTATCCCAATACTGAAAACAGTCCCGTCCAATTCCGCGAAAAATACGATAACTTTATTAATGGTGAGTGGACCCCTCCTGTCGATGGCGAGTACTTTGACAACCCAAGTCCTATCGATGGTAAAACCATTTGCCAAGTCGCCCGTTCAAAAGAAGCAGATATCGAAAAAGCCCTAGATGCTGCGCATGCTGCCAAAGACGCTTGGGGTAAAACTAGTGTCGCTGAACGTGCCAATTTATTATTAAAAATCGCAGATAGCATGGAAGCCAATCTAGAAGCGATCGCTATTGCTGAATGCTACGAAAACGGCAAGCCTGTACGCGAGACCTTGATGGCAGATATTCCACTAGCCATCGATCAATTCCGTTATTTCGCCAGCGCCATCCGCGCACAAGAAGGCGGTATCAGCCAAATTGATGAAGACACTGTTGCTTATCATTTCCATGAACCGCTTGGCGTTGTCGGGCAGATTATCCCATGGAACTTCCCTATTCTAATGGCAGTATGGAAAATCGCCCCGGCTCTAGCCGCTGGTAACTGTATCGTCATGAAGCCTGCTGAGCAAACGCCTGCCTCTATACTATATATGTTAGAAGCGATCGGTATTGCTGACATCTTACCTAAAGGCGTGTTAAACATCGTCAACGGCTTTGGTGTCGAAGCTGGTAAACCACTTGCCTCAAACCCACGTATCAACAAAGTTGCCTTCACTGGTGAGACCACAACAGGTCGCCTCATCATGCAGTACGCCAGCGAAAACATCATTCCAGTGACGCTAGAGCTTGGCGGCAAAAGCCCAAATATCTTCTTTGCCGATGTCATGGACGAAGACGATGATTTCTTGGACAAAGCGGTCGAAGGCTTAGTCATGTTTGCCTTAAACCAAGGTGAAGTCTGTACTTGTCCATCACGTGCGCTCGTACACGAAAGCATCTATGACGAATTTATCAAACGCTGTATCGCTCGTGTCGAAGCGATCAAAATGGGCAATCCACTAGATACTGAGACTATGATTGGCGCGCAAGCCAGCTCAGATCAGTTAGAGAAGATTTTATCTTATCTTGATATCGGTAAAAAAGAAGGGGCGAAAGTCCTAGTCGGTGGCGATCAAGCCAAACACGATGGCGACCTAGCAGATGGCTATTATGTTAAGCCAACTATCTTTGAAGGTACCAACGATATGCGCGTGTTCCAAGAAGAAATCTTTGGACCTGTACTCGCTGTCACCACCTTTAAAGACGACGAAGAAGCCATGCAAATTGCCAACGACACCCTATATGGTCTAGGCGCTGGCGTTTGGACACGTAGCGTACATAAGGCCTATCGTTTCGGACGTGGTATTCAAGCGGGCCGCGTATGGACCAACTGCTATCATCTATATCCATCACATGCGGCATTCGGTGGCTATAAACAATCAGGTATCGGCCGCGAAAACCATCTGATGATGCTCGATCATTATCAGCAAACTAAAAACATGCTGGTTTCGTACAGCCCTAAAAAAATGGGTTTCTTTTAATCTAATCTGTGAATGCATGACAGTACTTAGAAAACAAATGCAATCTGTCGCAAGATAGGTTGCATTTTCACTTTAAGAAGTCGTAAAAAGCCATGTCTTGAATAATAGCTGTTCAGAATAATATGTTTTTCGACACTGATAGCATAGGAGTTGAGTATGAAAATTACAGCAACAGAGTCTTGTAAAGCGTTAATTGAGCTATTGAAATCCAAGCACGGTGAGCTAATGTTTCATCAATCAGGTGGCTGCTGTGATGGTAGCTCGCCCATGTGCTATCCATTAGGAGAGTTCAAAGTAGGTGGTCAGGATGTACTGGTTGGTGAGCTTGCTGGCTGTCCATTTTATATGGGCAAAGCACAGTACAATTTATGGCAGCATACCGATCTCACCATTGATGTCGTCAATGGTCGCGGTGCGAGTTTTTCGTTAGAAATACCTGAAGGCAAACGCTTTATCGTACGCTCAGAAATCTGTTCGATATAAGCTTGTTCAGTGCAAAATTAAGTAGCATTAATTTTATATAACATACCGAATATAACAGTCTTCGCTTGTCCTAAGATATTGACGCAAATAGATACCGCAGAGTCATTTTTATTTTATTATTTCAGCAGAATAATAGTTACTGTAAAGCGTACCCTATTTTAATTAGCATGGATGCTATAAGGAATATGAAATGGAATTTGACACAACATTTGACTATGTCATCGTCGGTGGTGGATCAGCAGGTTGCGTGCTCGCTAGCCGTCTCACTGAAAACCCAGATATCAGTGTCTGTTTATTAGAGTACGGCGGTGATGGCAAAGATCTAGCAGTACGCGTGCCTGCTGGACTGATTCTGATGGTTCCTGGTAAACCGCTTAAATTGAACAATTGGTGCTTTCATACTACTCCGCAAGAGCACCTTAACAACCGTAAAGGTTTTCAGCCGCGTGGACAATGTCTGGGCGGCTCATCAGCTATCAATGCCATGATCTATACGCGCGGTAGTAAGCTAGATTATGAGCGCTGGGTAGAGCAAGGCTGTACTGGCTGGGGATTTGACGATGTATTACCCTACTTTATCAAAGCTGAAAACAACGTTCGTGGTAGCGATGATCTACATGGTGATAGCGGGCCGCTGCATGTTAGCGACCTACTCAGTCCACGAGACATCTCTAAGGCATTCGTAGAAGCTGCGATTGCCAATGGCTTAGATCATAACACCGACTTTAATAGCGAAAAGCAAGACGGTACAGGGTTGTATCAAGTCACTCATTTCCATGGTGAAAAACAAGGCCAACGCTGCTCTGCCGCGGCTGCCTATCTGCATCCTGTCCAAAACCGCTCCAACCTGACGGTTATCACTCATGCGCAGGCTAACCGCGTCATTATCGAAGACAATCAAGCGACAGGCGTCGTCTACGAAAAAGACGGTGTCGAACATACTGTCACGGCGCGTCATGAAGTCCTGTTATCAGGTGGTGCGTTTGGTTCACCCAAAGTTCTGATGCTCTCAGGTATTGGTCCTGCAGAGCATTTGCAGTCTCATGGTATCGATGTGGTGGTAGATGCACCTGAAGTCGGTGGTAATTTGCAGGATCATTTAGACGTCGTCTTTGATTATGAGGTCAATACTACTGATGTCATCGGTATTGGCATGGCATCGATTTCGACATTAACCAAAAGTATTCGGCAGTGGAGAAAAGACGGTACAGGGCTGCTGTCTACCAACTATGCAGAGGCAGGTGCGTTCTTTAGCGTCGGTGACGATCCAAAGGAGTGGCCAAATACCCAGCTGCACTTTGTCATCTCGCGCGTGATAGAGCATGGCCGTGATCTCAGACGCGGCTTCGCTGTCTCTTGTCACAGTTGCTACTTACGGCCTGAAAGTCGAGGTACTGTTAGGTTGGACTCAGCCGACCCTTCTGATGCTGTCTTGATCGATCCAAACTATCTGTCGCATCCAAAAGACGTAGAGTATATGGTAGCTGGTGCCGAGCGTACTCGAGCCATCATGCAAGAGTCCGCACTCGCTAAATACATTACTGAAGACTACCCTGCCCCTTACCTCGAAAAAGACGGCATGCTCGGCTATATCCGTAATAAGTCAGATACCATCTATCACCCAGTAGGCACTTGCCGCATGGGCTCAGATGACAGTTCTGTGGTTGATTTGGAATTGAAGGTACGAGGTGTGAGCGGACTACGAGTCATCGATGCATCAGTGATGCCAACGCTTATTAGCGCCAATACCAATGCGCCAACTATCATGATTGCCGAAAAAATAGCCGATCTCATTAAAGCGAATCATAGCCCTGTTTAATGCTGCATTGGACAAACGGCTTATAGTTGGCTACTTCAAAGAGACATAACTTTATTATTTCTAACTGTTAACAATGAGTAAAATTGTAACTAGTTAGCGATTTAAAAGCGTGTCTCTTTGCTACTTAGAATAAATAAACATAAAGCCGTAGAATCTAGTATTTAATATCTTATTGGTGCTAAATACGGTAAAACCGTGCACTTTTTATCAAAATTAGTCTATTTATCGCTTGCATTACCACAGATTAAGAGAGTATATTCGAACGACTTACTTATATTTTTAGTTTCTATCTATATAATTTAAAGTTATAACAACATTTAATATGTTTTATTTTGTATATATAAAATACTGCATAGATAGATACTTTAGAGGTCACTAAACGCTTTCTCATCGTATTCATGCTCGAGTACGAACATATGGATACATGAGTACCTACCTACCATTACATAGGATGTAATAATGCAAAAATCACTCTTCAAACTTACGATGTTGGCGACGTTTGTCTTAGGTATCAGCGCCTGTAGTGGAGACAACAAAACCACCAACGATTCTGCTGCTAGCTCAGATGCCAAAGCCGCCAAAACATTGCTATATTGCTCAGAAGGTAGCCCTGCTGGATTCGATCCAGCGCAATATACTTCAGGTACGGATTTTGATGCGAGTGCCTTCCCTATTTATAATGGCTTGGTAGAATTCAAAAGAGCGGAAACTGAGATTCAACCAGGACTTGCGGAGAGTTGGGATATTAGCGAAGACGGCAAGACTTATACCTTTAATCTACGCAAAGGGGTTAAGTTCGGTACAACTGACTACTTTACTCCGACTCGCGATTTCAACGCGGATGACATTGTCTTTACGCTAGAACGTATCACTGACCCAGACTTTGAATTTAATAAAGCTTATCCTGCTGAATTCCCATATTCAGTCGGCATGGGACTACCTGATATTATCTCTAATATCGAAAAGGTTGACGACTATACGGTAAAAATTACCCTTAGCGAAACCAATGCGCCGTTCCTACAGAACCTAGCGATGCCTTTTGCTTATATTGGTTCTGCTGAGTACGCAGATCAATTGCTAGCCTCTGGCAATGCTGCTGATATCAATACTAAGCCAGTCGGTACTGGACCTTTCGTCTTTACCTCATATCAAAAAGACGCGCAAATTCGTTATACCAAAAACCCAGACTATTGGAATAAAGACGACATCTATATCGACAACCTAGTGTTTGTCATCACTAAAGACTCAGCAGTTCGTGCACAGAAAGTGCAAGCTGGCGAATGTCATGTGTCAGCCTATCCAAAACCTGCCGAAATCGAATCTGTCAAAAAATCAGGTAAAGCCACCGTTCTCGATCAGCCTGGCTTCAACGTCGGCTATGTCGGTTATAACGTAGAAAAACCTCAACTGAGCGATCTTAAAGTGCGTCAAGCATTAGATATGGCGATCAACAAAGACGCTATTATCAATGCGGTTTATCAGAGCGAAGGCCTCAAAGCAACCAACCCAATGCCGCCAACACAGTGGGGCTATGACGAATCACTTAAAGATGCGCCTTACGATGTCGAAAAAGCAAAAGCACTAATCAAAGAAGCTGGCGCGGATAACCTTTCTATCAATCTATGGTATATGCCAGTTCAGCGTCCGTACAACCCAAATGCCAAGCTAATGGCTGAAATGCTACAAGCAGATTGGGCGAAGATTGGCGTCGATACCAAGCTTGTGACTTATGAATGGGGCGAGTACCTAAAACGCGCTGCTAAAGGTGAACCTGATGTCATTCTAGCAGGCTGGACTGGTGACAATGGTGATCCAGACAACTGGCTCGGTTCGTTATTATCTTGTGACGCGGTCGGTGGAAATAACTACTCGCGCTGGTGTAATAAAGACTTCGATAATTTGGTGACCAATGCCCGTCAGATTAACAATCAAGATGAGCGTGTCAGTGAATATGAACAAGCTCAGCAGATATTCAAAGAGCAGCTTCCTTGGACAACAATGGCACACTCGGTAGTGACCGTATTCACCGCACCAAACGTGGTCGATTATAAAATCAGCCCGCTTGGCTCAATACGCTTCGATGGTGTAAAAGTTGAATAACCTTGACTGATTAATTCCGTTACGACATAAGCAATTTATTCATTTTATTCATTCATATAAGTGCGGCTGGGTCAGATACTCTGCTCCAGCCGCACTTATATGAATGATATGAACAATATGAATTAAGCGCTTTGTCACGGATCTCTTCATCATTGCTAATACTCTAATCATTGAACCACAACTATTGAGCAGCCCATGCTACTTTATATTCTGCGTCGTATTGCCATTTTAATACCCGTCTATCTTGGCCTAACGCTATCCACTTTTACTCTGATTCGTCTCGTACCTGGAGATGCGGTCGAGATTATGATGGGCGAGCGTATGGTCGATCCAGAGCTACATGCTCGTGCCTTAGAAAGGCTAGGATTAGACAAACCACTCGTTGCCCAGTATTGGGATTATTTGACTGGCATCTTAACAGGTGATTTCGGTCAGTCCTTTCGTACTCGTACACCTGTACTACAAGACTTTTTTGCCCACTTTGTTCCTACTCTAGAATTGGCGTTATGCGCTATTGTCATCGCTAGTATCATTGGTGTCAGCTTAGGCATCTTTGCTGCCTTGCGCCGTGGTACATGGATTGATTACACCCTCATGTCAGGCGCGTTGGCAGGTTACTCTATGCCTATCTATTTATTGGGCCCTATCCTGACTGGTATCTTCGCTCATTATTTAGGTCTCCTGCCCGTCGCTGGGGTGATATCTGTCGCACAGTTTTTAGATGTGCAGCCACTGTATGGCTCATGGTTACTTGGTTCACTAAGCTCGGGAGAACCTGGCGCGTTTTGGAACGTGGTCAAACACTTTATATTGCCCTCTATTGCTTTATCGACCATTCCGTTAGCGATGATTGCGCGGATGACACGCTCTGCGATGCTAGAGGTATTAGACGAGGATTACGTGCGTACAGCGCGAGCCAAAGGCCTATCTCCACGCCGAGTGATACTAGTCCACGTGATGCGTAATGCCCTGATTACTGTGGTTACAGTCGTTGGCTTACAAATGGCGACATTACTCGCAGGTGCCATTATTACCGAGACTATCTTTAGTTGGCCAGGCGTTGGTAATTGGCTACTCGATGGGTTTTTCACTCGTGATTACCCTATTGTACAAAATGGTATTTTATTAGTCGCCACCGCTCTGATTTTGGTTAGTTTATTTATTGATATTTTGTATGGTCTGATCAATCCACGTATTCGCCATACTTCTTAATTTAACATTGATAAATACTCACATTATAAATAGTGATGATTAACGCTTACATGGTTCTAAAGGTTTTTAGCAAATTTCTAATAATTGTTAGGAAGGAAGCCCAAACAAACCCAATGCGCTAGCCACTATAGGAAATGCTCATGAAGCCTTCTGTTCTCCCCTCTGATGTCAATCTGATGGCAGCCACACCGCCGTCATCTTGGCAGCTATTTTTATCGACGTTCTGCCGAAACAAAGGCGCCGTGATTGGTTTCATTGTACTGGCATTGATGGTCCTTGTTGCCATACTTGCGCCTGCTATTGCGCCTCATGATCCTTATGAACTGTTCACCGGTCAAGAGCAATTGCCACCTGCTTTTTTAGATGGTGGCAATGCGATGTTTTGGCTAGGCACTGATGATGCAGGCCGAGATACCTTATCTCGAGTGATGTATGGCGCGCGTTATTCGTTGTTTATCGGTCTAAGCGCAACGACTCTGGCGATGTTGGTTGGTATCTCATTAGGTCTAAGTGCGGCGTTTTGGCCAAAGGTCTGGGGCAAGGCAGTTATGTTGGTCAATGATATCCTGATGTCATATCCGAGCTTGCTATTGGCGATTATCATTGCCGCTATCTTAGGGCCTTCTATGACCAATACGATTATTACGATCGCACTGGTCTGTACGCCGCCCTTTATTCGGTTAACTCGTGCGACTGCGATGGTAGAGCTGCAACGTGAGTATTTTATTGCCTCACAAGTGATGGGCGCTGGCGTACTCAGATTGTTGTTTATTACTATTTTGCCCAACTGTATGGCACCGCTTATCGTACAGGCAACGATGATTTTCTCGTCTGCTATTTTAGAAGCGGGTGCGATTGGTTTCCTAGGCTTTGGCGTACAGCCACCTGATGCCGAATGGGGCGCGATGCTAGGTACGGCACGTCAATATATTCAAAGTAATGTTTGGCTAGCAATCTGGCCGGGTGTCGCTATCTTCTTAGCTGCACTATCAATTAACCTGACTGGTGATGGCTTACGCGATGCGCTAGATCCTAAATTAAAGCAGGTGACTTAAGATGACTGAACCATTAATTAATACGCCTATCACTCACACGTCTATGAATGGCGCAGCAACAAAAGACTCACCATTGCTGCTAGATATTGAAAACCTGTCTGTCACTTTTGGACAAGGAGTGCGTGCCTTTCGCGCAGTCGATGATGTATCGCTAAAGATAACCCAAGGTGAGGTCATCGCTGTCGTGGGTGAATCTGGCTCAGGTAAATCGGTCACTATGATGGCGCTAATGGGTTTGTTGCCACCTTCCGCGACCGTACGTGCACAGCGAGTGGCCTTTGACAATAAAGACATGCTCAGTATGTCAGCCAAAGAGAGACGCGGAATCATTGGTAAAGACATCTCTATGATTTTTCAGAATGCGATGTCTTGCCTAAATCCAAGCTTTACGGTTGAAATGCAGCTAGGTGAAGTACTACGCAAACACCTTGGTTTACGAGGCGCAGCAGTACAAACACGCATCTTAGAGCTGCTAGAATTGGTTGAGATGCCTGATGCAAAGAATCGTCTCAAGGTATATCCGCATCAGCTATCAGGTGGTATGAGCCAACGGGTTATGATTGCGATGGCAATTGCTTGTGAGCCAAAACTACTGATCGCTGATGAACCGACTACGGCTCTGGATGTCACAGTACAGGCGCAAATTATGGACTTGCTGAGCCGATTGCAACGCGAAAAACAAATGGCCATGGTGTTAATCACCCACGATTTAGGTCTGGTTGCACAAAACTCGCGTGATGTCGCGGTCATGTATGCTGGACAAGTGGTCGAAACCAGTACCGTGCCAGAGATTTTTCAAAAGCCTGCCCATCCTTATACTGAAGCATTGCTACAAGCCATCCCTGAATTGGCTATTGGTCAAGATAGGCTAAACAGTTTACCAGGGGTCGTGCCAAGTCAATATGACAGGCCGGCTGGTTGCTTGCTGTCTCCGCGTTGCCCTTATAAGGAGCCCGCTTGCGAAGTTCCGCCGCCTATTTTAGATACGCCCAATGGCAAGGTGCGTTGTATTGATTCTAATATTACTTCTCGCCCCTCTCACGCTGCTACCTTGGAGTCACAAGTATGAGTAATAAAGTGGTCCTAAAAGCAGACAATCTACACAAGCATTATCCAGTATCACAAGGTTTGGGCAAAGCAAAGGCTTACGTAAAAGCACTTAATGGTGTCTCATTCGAGCTTGAAGCTGGCAAGACACTGGCCGTCGTTGGTGAGTCAGGCTGCGGCAAATCTACCCTTGCCCGCCAGTTGACACTGATCGAAGCACCTACACATGGTGAGCTATTTATCAACGATGAAGGCACCACTGGCTATAGCAGAAAGGCACTAAAAGAGTTGCGTACTGAAATTCAAATGGTCTTTCAAAATCCTTATGGTAGCTTAAATCCGCGTCATACCATTGGCTATCAATTGACAGAACCATTAGATATCCATACCAAACTGTCTAAAGAAGAAAAGCGCGACAAAATCAACGAGATGATGAGACATGTCGGTCTACGTCCAGAACACGCTGGTCGTTATCCGCATATGTTTTCGGGTGGACAGCGTCAACGTATTGCCCTCGCCCGCGCGATGATGCTCAATCCGAAAATCGTCGTCGCTGATGAACCTACTTCTGCACTCGATGTATCGATTCAGGCGCAAGTTTTAAATCTATTTATGGATTTGCAGGATGAGTATCGTACCGCTTACGTCTTTATCTCGCACAATTTGTCGGTCGTGCGCCACGTCGCTGATGATGTGATGGTCATGTATTTGGGTCAAGCTGTTGAACACGGCCCCAAAGAAGCGATTTATAACGCGCCAAAACATCCGTATACCATCGCGTTACTGGCGGCTGCACCAACGGTTAATGGCCATAAAAATGATTTGACCCTACAAGGTGAGCTACCAAGTCCGCTTAATCCACCAAGTGGCTGCGCCCTACATAAACGCTGCCCCTATGCCAAGCAGCAATGCAGCGAAGTAGAGCCACAACTGCGCGAATGGGAAGGTCGATTGGTGGCTTGTTTACGTTTAGAAGAGATATATGGTTAAGGTGACTAAGGTTAGGATGGCTAAGGTTAAGATGATTAACGACTAATCAATATTCACCACACCGCGGCACTTAGGAAATTGGCTACAACCAAAAAAGGTCTGACCTTGATTCAGGCCTTTTTTTGCCACGCGCTTGATCATCTCACCGTTACACCTTGGACAGGTTGGTATTTGGACAAGATTAGCGGCATTGTCTGTCGCTTCAATTATCGCAGAGGAACTCGCTGCTAATTCAGGCTCTACAACCTCAAACGGCGTAAGAAAAACCTTATCAGCAATATCGTGCGATGTAATTGTATGCTGAGTGTCCATACTATCAATTGGTAAATCGCTAGATTCAATCTCAGTTTGACCAGACCAGCGATGCACTTCTCTACTTTTTAGGATAGTTCTATCAACGGTTTCTTTTATTATAGGCTCAGGTGTAGGCTTGTTAGCCGTGTTAGCAATTGGTTTATCATTAGCGTTACCGCTAGGCTGCTTATTCGTATTCTGGCTTGGATTGCTATGCTTGGCTTTTAGATAGGCTTTATGCTCTCTATTGGTACGCCAAGACTTACTAAATCTATTGCTATTAATCTGCTCAACGATGGACTTAACCTCGTCTTCAGTCAGTATCTTATCCTGCTTTTTCTTCACATAAGACACCATACCACCTGTCAATACATGTTCAGGCAACTCGTCACGCGTTTTCAGCTCACACTCACCGATGAAGGCAATCATCGAATGGAAGTAGCTCAGCTCCAAGCCTAATAAATCTGCGAGCGTCTTAATGTGCAAGTAGTTTTGGCGCAATGGGTTCTGGAATTTGAATGTACTTCCATTTTGGAAAACTTTCGTCCACTGCTTTTGCTTCTCGCTACCATATATCCAGCCTTTATAGTTTTTGGTTTCAATCACAAAGATGCCGTATACAGAAACGATGATATGATCGATTTGGGTACTGCCACCATTAGCTCTTGGCAAGGTAATACCGTTTAATCGGTGATAAACATCTTTTTCAAGCTTTAACCACATGGCGACGTTGATGACGGCTTCACCTAGGAAACCTTTAAAACTGGATTTTAGGGACATAATAGCGATCTTTAGGATGGTTATAGAATGTGCTAAGCGTAATACCAAAACTCTTTAAATTTAATTAATCAGCACTCTCTTATGATGCTTTAAAGGCTTGGCATAAGCAGAAGAACATGATTTGATATGTTTATAAAAACTCTTATAAACCCGATCATATTCTTCATCAAGCTGTTTAAGTACATCTAAAGTACTATCGCTAGGATTAACTTCATGTTCATGCTGTGCATTTATCAGGTTTCCCCCTGCATTTAAAAACAACTCATATTTTTTCTCAAGCTCTGGAAAATATAAAGCTATTAATATTTCTATCCTGCCACCTTCTCTATAAAATTCATCAACGTCTAAAGCTTCATCGCAATTGCTTGAAAAACTTTTGGATTGAACTTCCTGAATAATGGCTGCAAAATCAACCAGTCTAAAAACCACTTCCTCAAACTTTATTCTCAAAAAGGCTTCATACTCCTTCTTGCGTTCAGCTCTCTGAGTAATGAGAATACCGCACAGTCCAAATATTCCGATTATGCAGGCTGCTATCAAGCCTTCACTTAGTTCAATCTGTTTTAGCCATGTAATAGCATTTGCCAGTTCGATACTATCCATCTAATTTTTCCAGTTCTGTAGTCATATAATTTATTTTTATATGAGAGCTGCACAAGAAATAAAACTTAACTTTGTGAGCAATCAATCTATTCTAATTTACCACTAAATCATTATATTGAGGCACAGAATTTAGTACTGATTGCAGCAGTTATTTTACCGATAGCCATATTGATGAAAGCAGACCAAAAGAAAAGCCAAAGATTAAGCCATAAAAAAAGAGCCACCAGATTTCTCCAGTAGCTCTTTCTTAAACGCTAATTAAGTTAGGTTTATTACACCAAACTATTTACCGCTTCAACCACAGCGTCAGTCGTGATACCAAACTCTTTATACAAATCACTAGCTGGAGCAGATTCGCCATAAGTGGTCATACCGATGACTTTGCCATCTAGACCAACGAACTTATACCAGTAATCTACATGCGCGGCTTCTACTGCTACGCGAGCACGAATATTGGTTGGCAATACGGCTTCACGATAGCTAACATCTTGCTCAACGAAAATCTCAGCACATGGCATAGACACCACACGGACGCCAACACCATTTGCGCTCAACGCCTCATACGCTTCCATCGCTAGGCCAACTTCTGAACCAGTAGCGATGATGATCGCTTGTAGCTCGCCTTGTTCTTTCGCAAGCACATAACCACCTTTGGTGATGTTCGCTACTTGCTCGCTATCACGTGCTTGATGTGGCAAGCTCTGACGACTAAAAATCAATGCTGATGGGTTGTTTTCTGATTTTATTGCTTCTACCCAAGCGCTTGCAGATTCGGTAGCATCACACGGACGCCATGTACGTAGGTTTGGCGTGGTACGTAGGCTAGTCAATTGCTCAACTGGCTGATGCGTTGGGCCATCTTCACCAAGACCGATAGAGTCATGCGTATAGACATGGATGACACGCTGCTTCATCAATGCGCCCATGCGTACTGCGTTACGTGCATATTCCATAAACATTAGGAACGTCGCTACGTAAGGGATAAAGCCACCATGCAATGCGATACCATTGGCAATCGCAGTCATACCGAACTCGCGCACGCCGTAATAGATATAGTTGCCATCGCTGTCTTTTTCGATGCCTTTAGCGCCTTTGAATAGCGTCAGGTTTGAACCAGCTAGGTCGGCTGAACCGCCCAATAGTTCTGGCAATAATGGCTGCAAGCTGTTGATAGCATTTTGGCTGGCTTTACGACTAGCGACATCGCCGCCCGCTTCTTGCGTTTGCTGAATATAGGCTTGCGCTTGGCTAGCAAAGTCAGCAGGCAACTCGCCATTTAGACGGCGTGATAGTTCTGCTGCAAGCTCTGGATAGGCTTTTTTGTATGCTTCAAAGTCCGCATCCCAGTTCTTTTGCTGTACATCGCCTTTGGCTTTGGCATCCCACGCTTCATAGATTTCGTCATCTAATTCAAATGGGGCATGTTTCCAAGATAGCGCATCACGGGTCAAGGCGATTTCATCATCACCAAGTGGTGCACCATGACTGGCGGCTAGACCTTGTTTGTTCGGGCTACCAGCACCGATCGTGGTTTTACAAATAATTAGACTTGGCTTAGTAGTCTCTGCAATCGCTTGCTCAGTTGCTTGCGTGATTGCATCCGTATCATGGCCATCGACTTTGATCACTTGCCAGCCGTACGACTCAAAGCGCGCTTCGGTATCATCAGTGAACCAGCCTTCGACATTACCATCGATTGAGATACCGTTATCATCATAGAAGAATACCAACTTACCAAGCGCCAACGTGCCAGCCAGTGAGCAAACTTCATGACTGATACCTTCCATCAAGCAGCCATCGCCCAAGAACGCATAGGTATGATGATCGACGACGTTATGACCGTCACGGTTGAACTGTGCGGCTAGCGTCTTTTCTGCAATAGCAAAACCAACCGCATTAGCAATGCCTTGTCCTAGTGGACCAGTAGTCGTTTCTACACCAGGCGTGTAACCAAGTTCAGGATGGCCTGGGGTTTTTGAATGCAGCTGACGGAAACCTTTAAGGTCATCAACGCTCACATCATAACCTGATAAATGTAGCAATGAATAAATAAGCATCGAGCCATGACCGTTTGACAGTACAAAGCGATCACGGTTGTGCCAATTAGGATCTGCTGGATTGTGCTTCAAAAATTTGCGCCACAAAACTTCGGCAATATCAGCCATACCCATTGGCGCACCCGGATGTCCAGAGTTGGCTTTTTGAACCGCGTCAAACGACAGTACACGGATGGCATTGGCTAGTTTACGTTCGCTAATTGGAGCTGGCATAGAGTGTCCTAATATTCGAATGAGTCGTATAAAGATAAGAGGAGAGTTTACTCAGAGGATAATCCATCAAAAACGCGACAGGCGTCCTCAATGGATAGGCTATAAAATAAAAATGCAATATTAACATATTTGCTATGAGCCTATCCAAAAATGCGGTGACAAGACCGTTTATATTTAGCAATGACTCACATCAGTTTTGTTAAACGATGAGCAATGACGGACTTTGATTTAAGTTATAAGTAAAAAGCTACGAGTGACCTAAGTGACAAGCAGCTCATTACTGATAGTCAGTTTATTAAACTGAAATAGTCTCAGCACCGCCCATAAACGGACGCAATACTTCTGGAATCGTAATGCTGCCATCAGCGTTTTGATGATTTTCCATCACTGCTAATAGCGTACGACCCACGGCCAAACCTGAACCATTTAAGGTATGAGCTAAGCTGGTTTGCTTACCGTCTTTAACACGCGTACCCATACGGCGCGCTTGGAAATCACCACAGTTAGAGCAGCTAGAGATTTCACGATAGGTGTCTTGGCTCGGTAGCCATACTTCGATGTCATAAGTCTTTTGTGCAGCAAAACCCATATCGCCCGTACATAGCTGTACAGTACGGTATGGCAACTCAAGCTGCTGCAAAATATATTCGGCCTGCCCTGTCATCGCTTCTAATAGGTCATCAGACTGATCGCTAGTACCGACATTGACCATTTCAACTTTTTCAAACTGATGCTGACGAATCAAGCCGCGAGTATCACGCCCGTGTGAGCCCGCTTCACTGCGGAAACATGGCGTATGCGCGGTGAATTTTAGCGGTAGCTCTTTGATATCCAAACGCTCGCCGCGTACCAAGTTGGTCATTGGTACTTCAGCCGTTGGGATCAAATAAAAATCCATCTCATCGTTGTTCGTGTGATTGCTTAGCTTAAACAAATCATCTTCAAACTTAGGCAACTGACCCGTACCTTTTAAGCTATCGCTATTAACGATATAAGGCACATAGGTCTCAAGATAGCCGTACTTCATCGTGTGCGTGTTCAACATAAATTGAATTAGTGCACGATGCAATTGCGCCAATTGCCCTTTAAGCACGTTAAAACGGCTACCAGTCAACTTAGTCGCTGCCTCAAAGTCCAGCATACCAAGCGTCTCACCGATATGCGTATGATCTTGAATTTCAAAATCAAACGTACGCGGCGTGCCCCATTTGCGCACTTCTACGTTATCATCTTCTGACGTACCGACTGGTACATCCGCCGCCGGAATATTCGGAATTTGCAAAGCCGCTTGAGTGATACGCTCTTGTAGCGTACGTAGCTCGTCTTCCGCAGCTTTAATCTCACCGCTAACGCTTTGCATCTCAGCCAATAGCTCACTGGCATCTTCGCCTGATTTTTTTAGGGCACCTACTTGCTTAGCACCAGCATTACGGCGCGATTGCAACTCTTCAGTTTTGACTTGTAGAGACTTACGCTCGTTTTCAATCGTCTGCCAGAACTCCATATCAAGCTCATAACCACGGGTGGCTAGCTGCTGCTGTAGGTCGCTTAAATCGCCGCGTAAGAGTTTCGGATCAATCATAGTAGTTGCCTGTAACACTAAAGGTGAGTAAAAGGTTTAAAAGTATTATTAATAGAGTAATTGCCTAGCGCATCGCTATCACAGTCTTTGTGATAACCGGCTATGACGTTATGTTTTATATCAACATATCTGGTAGACGCTATAATACCAAGACACGGCAGATTTGACCATGTTTTGGATACCTTTGGCTACTTTTCCCTGTTTTTAACTGACGTTCACTAGCTTTTGTTCATTATGCTAATCGCTTATAGCAAATTATTCTGTTTTTAATTTCTCACTTTTACTTTCGTCTAGTCTTAGTAAGCTGAGTATAGAGCGTGAACTACGTCATTAATATGACATCTATCCGTGAACAGTCTTGCTTATATGTTTCATTTAGGAGTACTTTTCGGTAAGATAAGCGCATACCTTTATTCACTTCTAGCCAAGTACAGCATTGCTGCTTCGCTTTGGCAGTTTTAATCCAACGCTTTTAATATAAGTATTTGAGAAACCTTTATGGCCCTGTACCCCTACACGCTCCAACCTGTCGCCTTAAACCTAACTGAGGCTGAATTTCACCAAGCACAGTATGAACTGTTTGCCAGTGCCAGCCCGTCTTTTGGTTTATCAAGCTTTAAAACCAAAGAGTGGATCATCATGGCAGTGGTTGTGGTACTCGCTATTGCAGGACTTATCTTTGTGACAGGCTATTCAACCATTATATTTTGGTTAATGCTGGTTGGTGTGGTGATTTATCTATTGGCACGTACTTTAGGTTTTAAATGGTACGTAAAAAGAGAGTTTGACAAACAAGTGGCTGACCAAGAGATGCCAGATGAAATGCGCCAGATGAAGTTAGGCGTGCAGAAGCATGGTTTAGTCATGGCGATGCCAAGCAACCAACCTGATATGATGAAAAACTCGCAGATGCGCGGTATGCAAATGCGTGCAGGTGCGACTCAGCAAGCAGTTATTCCTTGGACCTCTATCAAGAGTTGGGATGAGACTGATGACTATATCTTTATGATGTTTGAGCTAAAAGGTCAGCAAGGTAGCCAAATCGTACCAAAACGCTTGCAAGCACAGAAGTTTCCTATCGATACGATACGTCAACATTTACAAGAAGTGGTACCTATGAAAGGCTTAAATCCTGAAAACTTGCAGCCACCAGCGTAAATGTAATGAGGTCTCTCTATCGTTTAGAAAAACAATAGAGAGACTTGGTTTTAGTTTTATAAAACCAATCGTAAAATTGTATTTATTAAATTTAACTTATTAATAATAGTTTGCTATTATTATAAGCATCAAAGGAAGAGATAGAGTATATATTAATAGGTACGGATGAAAACTAAAGTATTTTTCGCTGTATTTCAATTTATTAGAGTCTTTATTCTTTTTTATTTATTATCATATAATTACACTCACACTATAAGGACAATACTATGAGTAATTCTAATAATGCTACTAACCAGATCGGTCTAGAAAAAGCAGACATGAGCGAAGTCATCGCCCAATTAAACAATCTACTATCAACATATCACGTGTTTTATTTAAACGTACGTGGCTATCACTGGAATGTAAAAGGTGAGCATTTCTTTACTTTGCATCCACAATTTGAAGAGCTATATACGTCACTACAACTCCAAATTGATGAAATCGCTGAGCGCATTTTAACGTTGGGTGGTACACCACTTCACGCTTACAGCGATTTTACGCAGCATACTAGCATCAGTGAAGACAAAAACGTAAAAGATGGCACAAGCTGTGTCAAGGGTGTGGTCACTGGCTTACAAGCGTTAATTGCAGAACAACGTCAAGTATCAGCGTTAGCTGAAGAGAGCGAAGACCAAGGTTCAGCTGACCTAGTTGATGCTTACGTACAAGAGCAAGAGAAACTTGTCTGGATGTATAACGCGTTTTTGGGTTAATAGTCGTTAGTTTCTGTTCGGCTTAACCTTACTTACTAGCTCTAATAATTATCAAATTCTAAACAATAAAAAAGCACCTAATTAGGTGCTTTTTTATTGTCTATCTTTTAGAAAAGACTGTTTTATTTTTGGATCCATTGACGCATTTTTTCACGTTCAGCAGGCGTTGCTTGTAGCCATACTTGCATAAACGTATCTAACGTACTAGTAGAAGTATTTACGCTAGATGCTTGCTTAACAGTGGTCGTGCCAGTGTTGACGTTGCTAGTAGTGTTTACTACTGGTTGATCTAAAGAGGCGATAGCACGTTGGTTCTGTAACTCTGCATCACCTGCACCGCCGAACACGCCGCCTAGCGCTTTACCAAGGCCTGAAAATAGACCACCTTGGTTACCGGCCATACTTTGCTGGCTAGCAATGACAGTATTGTTCTGTTGCACAGCGAGTGTTGGCTGCTTGGCATATTCTCTAGCAGCTTCATAATCTTCTGGTTGATTAGGCATAGTCAAACGATACGTTTGATTGTCGGCCAATTGTGCCGTCACACTGACATTACCTGAACGCAAATAATCATGCTCATCACGACGCAAGTTATATAAACGGTCATACTTAGCAGTAATAGCATGTTGTCCAGGCTGTAACGTAAAAGTTTTTTGTAGCGGCTGAAAAGCGCTCTGCTGAATTTCCTGCCCATTAATAGCAGTTACTTTTATATGGTCATCAACCTGTAGAGTAACCGCTGCCTGTGACAACATAGAGACCGAGGCAGCCCCTGCCAACAACGTACCTATCGTTAATTTTTTTAGCAAAGAAGCATTCGATTTCATAAGTTATTCCATTAATAGTAAAAGCGAGTTGGACAAAATATTTGTATTCTTACGGTTATTCATTTTTTGCTGCTAAAAGTCTTACTGCTAAAAATCAAGTGGCATCGTATGTTGGTCTTGATCAGGCGTGTCGTTATCCACTTGCGTCTCTTGAGCGATATCCGCCAGCTCCGCGGCTAGCGTCTGCTCATCGATGGTACGCAGAGCATCACTTATGACTGCTTTTGAGATATTACTGCGACCAAGGTTAGAAAACATTGGTTGAATATAATTAAGTACTTCCATCATCGCACCGATACGATGCGGTCCATCAGTTAGTAAGTGATCAATAATTCGATCGTCAAACTGCCATCCGCGCCGACGCAAAATAGACTGTAATAATGCTTGTCTGTCTGCCAAATCATGACCAGTAGGCACTTTAAAGGTCGGTGCCTGTGCCAGACGCGTCATTAAATCTCTTAACTGGAATGGTAAGTCGTCGGCTGGTTTATTAGCGGCAAACAATAACTGGCGTTGCCCTTCTCGGCTACGATTGATCAGGTGAAATAAAGCTTCTTGCCACTGGCTGCTCTGCTCAAGCACTTCCAAATCATCAATGGCGATAAGATCAAAGTTTTCTAACGATGATAGTACGTGAACATCTGTATGAATCAACTCATTAAGGGACAAACAGATAGCCGATTTATCCATTTCGATAAATGACTCGCAAATAGCAGACAGCAAATGGGACTTACCTGTAGCAGGGCTACCAAACAGATATAGTTGACCGATCAGGCCGACATGTAACTGCCGTACTGCATCAATAATCGACATCCAACCGGGACCGGCAAAGTCGCTGAGACTTGCATCATGCTTAATGTCCAGATTGAGACTTAGCTGTGCTTCTGCCATGAATCATCAACTCGTGTTGCGTAGTGCAATGGAAAAATACAATAAAAAAGATAGATTGTTTTGAGCTGTATTCATTACTATCAATACTAGCCGATACAGCTGTAAGTAATGTCCCTATAGCCTTTGCAAAAATAGGTTAATCACTTTGTCGAAAACAAATTTAGCAAAACTGGTACCAAAACGGTTGATACTATCAACACTGCGCCTATATATAACATATTTACAAAATGACTGACAAGTCTTTTACCCATTAAGCCTTATCAATCATTGCGTTCCTGTCTTAATATTGCATATCAATCTTTATCTAGCATGTTCAATAATAAGATAATTATCTTTTTTCAAACAATGCCAGTTGTTTACGACCTTTATAAAAGTCAGTGGTTCGATAATAGCTGTATAAATGGCGGAACAGGACGTTTAAGACAGCGGACACTGGTAAGGCGATTAACATACCGACAAAACCTAATAGACTGGCTCCTGCCAATACAGCAAATATGACCCACAATGGCGATAGACCAATCTTATCACCTAACAGCAATGGTTGTAGAATATAGCCTTCTGCTGCTTGTCCAATCAAGAACGCACCTACGACCAATGACAAATACGTCCAGTCCAATCCGAACTGAAATAAGCACGCGATAATAGCCGCGATAAAACCAATACCAAATCCTAAGTAAGGCACAAAACTGGCAATGCCTGCTACCATACCAATGATAAGCCCAAGCTCTAGCCCAATGAGCTGTAACTGTACAGCATAAATAGCGCCTAGCAACACCATCACCAGCAATTGACCTTTGATAAATGCCATCAATGCCAGATCACACTCTTTAGCTATTTCAGTCACTTTTTGGCAGTAAGCACCTGGTATCGCCATTTTCCAGTTATGCAAACGCTGGTCCCAATTAAATAGAAAATAAAAGGTCAAAATAGGCACCAATACAATAAGACCTGCATTATTGATGAAGTTCATACTTGAGGTCAGTATTTGGCTCATCATGGTGCTAGCATCAGCGAACTTATAATTCGTTTGCATATAATCGACGAGAGTATCGGAAAACTCTTTCGACTCTAATTGGGGCAATTTGATACGAGTATTACTATTGAACCACTCTCGTACGACTTGATTGTACCAATTAAATATCTTTGGCAAATAATCCCACGCCGCTTGCAGCTGATGCCACAATGTCGGTACCAACCACCACAATAATAACGCCATCCCCAGAGTAATCGTCGAGTAGACGATAATAATCGCGACCCAGCGCTTGATGTATTTTGATAAGCGCTTGACTAGAGGATTAAATAGGTAAGCCAACATAAAGGCAAAAACGAAGGGTACGATGACGGGCATCATCAAATACAAGAGAAATACAGCCACAACTAATGCCACGACAATAAATAAACGCCGAAAAAAAGGATCTATTGGTTGGTTCATCATGGCAAATAATCCTATAGTTGGACAGGTTTAAAAAAGTGACAGGTTTGAAAAAGTGACAGAGAGTCAGTCAGTGATAGCGATTTCTAAATGATATAACTATAGCCATCACGATGTGTCACTAGGCGAATTGCTTTTTTCTCATTAGTTTTAGCTAGCTAAACTGAGACGTATCAAAGTCCCTAAAAAGCCTGATTCTTAATAAATTTATGTTTCTTAGTTTTTATTCTATCAATCACATTTGAACTTGTATTAAGGCCATTATTGACAATAAATTTAGCGTTCTATTATCGCAGAGTACAACAAAAAATCAGTCATTTTTTGTTTCTTAACGGCTTATTTGCCACTTAATGCAAATCTTAGTCAAATATTGGCAAGTTGCTTTGCGAGTACGGTCTGTTTTTGGGTATAATGCGCGCACTGTCTTTAAACTTTACTTTTGAACTTTATAACGCTGATTTTTGCGTGCTCAATTACTTTACCTTCTAATCCCAATTATCTATCCCCAACTGTGAGATGACTATGAGTGACAAGCCTTCTTTAAGCTACAAAGATGCCGGTGTTGATATCGATGCAGGCGATGCTTTGGTTCAGCGAATCAAGTCCGTTGCAAAAGCCACTACTCGTCCTGAAGTCGTGGGTGGACTTGGCGGTTTTGGTGCGTTATGCCGTATCCCAACAGGTTATACTTCACCATTATTGGTTTCTGGCACTGATGGCGTCGGCACCAAACTAAAATTGGCGCTACAGCTGAACCGTCATGACACGATTGGTATTGATTTGGTCGCGATGTGCGTCAATGATCTATTGGTTTGCGGCGCAGAGCCATTATTCTTCTTAGACTATTATGCAACTGGTAAGCTGGATGTTGATGTAGCGGCGACTGTCGTGACTGGTATTGGTGATGGTTGTAAACTAGCTAACTGTGCGCTCATCGGTGGGGAAACTGCTGAAATGCCAGGCATGTATCAAGATGATGATTACGATCTAGCTGGATTCTGTGTAGGCGTGGTTGAAGAAGCAGAAGTCGTCACTGGTGAAAATGTTGCAGAAGGCGATGTACTGATTGCACTTGCCTCAAGTGGCGCGCACTCAAACGGCTACTCACTGGTTCGTAAAGTCATCGAAGTGAGCGGTGTGGATGTTACAAGTAGCGACGAGCAACTAGACGGTCAGCCTATTCAAGACGCTCTAATGGCTCCTACCCGTATCTATGTAAAAGCAATCAAAGCATTACAAGATACGCTTGGTAGCTCAGCCTTACATGCGATGTCACACATCACAGGTGGTGGTCTAACGGACAACTTACCACGTGTACTACCTGATAATCTAGCGGCTAGCATCGATACCACTAGCTGGCAGTTCTCAGAGCTATTCACTTGGCTACAGACCCAAGGTAATATCGAGCAGAGCGAAATGTACCGTACCTTTAACTGCGGCGTTGGTTTTGTCATCGTTATGCCAAAAGACAAAGCAGAAGCTGCTATTCAGACTTTAACTGATGCAGGCGAGACAGCTTGGCAACTAGGTGAAATGGTCAAACGCAGCACTGATGAACAGGCAGATGCAGTGGTGTACCGTTAATGTCAGTTGATAACGCAAGCCAGCCTATCAAACCATTGCGTATTGCTGTTCTAGTCTCAGGAAGTGGTAGCAACCTGCAAGTGTTAATCAATGCAATGCAAGCAGGCGCACTACCAATTGAAATAGTTGGTGTCATTAGTAACCGTGAAGACGCTTATGCATTGACACGTGCTAAAGATGCCAATATTCCAGTTGCGGTATTGTCACACGTTGCTAAAGGTAAACGTATGGGCATCAAGACGTTTGAAACCCACGCCAACGAGCAGCTAATAGCATGGCAACCTGATTTAATCGTCTTGGCTGGGTTTATGCGTGTACTAAGTGGCTCATTTATCGATAATGTACCAGCGCCCATGATTAATCTTCACCCTTCTCTACTTCCGGTTTATAAGGGTTTAGATACTCACAAACGAGTCATACAAGCGGGTGAACGTTGTCATGGTTGTAGTATTCATAAAGTGACAGCGGAGCTTGATGCAGGTCAGGTATTGACTCAAGCCGTATTAAATGTCGATATCAACGATACAGTAGAGAGCTTACAGTCACGGGTACAGAAACTTGAACATCAGTTGCTACCTTGGACGATTTTACTACTAGCAAAAAATGTATTGCCACTTGAAGCAAATAATACATCATCGCAAATACAAACTTATTTACCTAAGTTGCCTTTGCAATTGCTGATAGACGGATAAAAATCTCGGCTTATTAAGCTGCTTTTAATACCACTTTATATAGCTCAATAAAAAGCCCAGTTACTCATTATGAGCAACTGGGCTTTTTTATTTGATAACTATTTATTATTTACTATCATTTAAAATCGTAACTAGTTATCTATTTAGCTAATTCGTCTAATTAGTTCATTTTTAGAATACATGAACCGCTTTGATGTTGACAAACTCTTTGATACCGAAGCCACCATGCTCACGGCCATAACCTGAATTTTTCACGCCACCAAATGGCAGTGCAGGATTGGCAAGACCATAACCATTGATATAAACCATACCTGTATCAAATTGCTCACGTGCTAGACGAACAGCTTTCTCTTCATCTTTTGAGAAAATTGCACCACCTAGACCATAGCGACTGTCATTAGCGATGCGCATTGCATCGTCTTCATCTTTGGCACGAATCAATGAAGCGACAGGGCCAAATAGTTCGTCATCGTATGCAGGCTGACCTTTTTCAACGTTCTCTAAGATAGTTGCTGGATAGAAGCTACCTTTACCTTCAGGTACTTTACCGCCAACAGCGATCGTTGCACCTTTAGCCACACTTTGCTCTACTTGCTCATGTAGCTGCTCACGTAGATCTGCACGTGCTAATGGACCGATATCTGAGCTATCATCCATTGGGTCACCCGCTTTAGTACCTTCAAATTTCTCAACGATACGTTTACGGAACTCATTATATACGCTATCGACTACGATAAAGCGTTTGGCCGCTACACAAGTTTCACCGTTATTGATTAAACGTGCTTGAGTACAAGTTTCTACAGCAGTTTCGATATCAGCATCTTCTAATACGATAAATGCATCATTTGAACCTAGCTCTAGTACCGCTTTCTTAATTGCTTTCGCTGCTTGCTGACCAACGATCACGCCTGCTTTGTCACTACCTGTCAATGTCACGCCGCGTACTTTGTCATTGCCAATCAATGCTTCTGACTGGTCATGATCAATGATAATCGTACGGAACAAATCACTTGGTAATTCAGACTCGTGAAGAATTTTTTCAATTAGTAGACCAGAACCCGTGACGTTAGACGCGTGTTTTAGTAAGACACTGTTACCTGCCATCAAGTTTGCAATGGTGTAACGGAATACTTGATACGCTGGGAAGTTCCAAGGCTGCATGCCGTAGATGATACCGATAGGTTGATACGTCACTAGTCCTTTCTTCATGCTTTCGATATCACGTACATCATCAGCCAAAGAAGCAACGCCGTTTTCAGCAGTGTAATCACAGATAGCTTTGCAAAGATCAATCTCTTGCATGCTTTGGCTATACAACTTACCACGCTCTTCAGTCATCAGTTTAGCCAACTCTTCTTTATACTCCATCAGCTTATCACCGATAGATTTGATGACACGGCCGCGCTCTTCGTGACCTACTGTACGCCATTCTAAAAATGCGTTATGTGAAGCGTCGACAATCTTGTTGACTTCATCGTTGCTCATATAATTGTAGTTACTGATTTCTTCGCCCGTGGTTGGGTTAATAGTAGTAATGTCTGACATAGTTACTGTCCTTATTATTCGAATTTATATTTGGGATTTATAGTCGGGTTTATTGCCACTTGTAGTTATTTTGCTGTGACAGTTTTAATTATTAAATTTACGTCGATAGCACAATCTATTGGTAGCTCGTTTTCTATCTGCCGTTATCTTAACAAGCTATTTGATGAAAAGTTTTACAATATATTGTGAAGTGTGTTGAAGATGTTAATAGTGTGACTGACTTATTAAGTAAAGCTAAATTCAACATATTAACTATTAACCCTTAGGACATAAAAAAACCAGCCTAGTGGCTGGTCTAATAACTATATAGAGTGAAAGCTAAAGAAAAATATTTTTATTAAAAATTAAGATAATCAGGAATATTCTGCTCTAATAAAAGATAGATTCAACTCACACAAACCAATCAAAACAAATGATTAATGACAGGTATCTCTTGAGGCGGATTTTCTTCTTCAGCAACGACTTGTCGTGCCACATGCATAATTAACTGACGTAACCAGCGATGGGCTGGATGATGCTGCAACAGAGGTGACCATGCCATCGTAAGCTCAAACTCAGGAATGAAAAACGGCGGATCTTCCATCATGATACTGTCATTGTTTGCCTGCATTCTTGCTACACGCGTGGGCAAAGTCGCTATCAAATCTTTATTTGCTGCAAGCATAGCAGGCATTTGATAATGTCGAGTAAAGACACTGATTTGGCGTTTTTGACCAAGGCGCTGCAAGGCTTGATCGATAGACCCTAGTCCACCAGATTTTTCTGGATTGACCCCAAAACCCACACCCATACCGGTTTTAGATACCCAGACATGTTGTGCTTTAAGGTAGTTTTTCAGATTAAAACGATTGGCATAAGGACTGTCAGAAGATAATAGGCAGCTAAAAGTATCGCGCCATACTAGAACCTGATGAAAACTTTGAGGTATCTCATTAAAACGGTTAATTGCTAAATCAACTCGTCCCTGCTCCATATCTCGGTAAGAGACGTCTGATGGAGTCAAAAAGTCCAAAATTACATTAGGTGCTTCAGAACGTAGTGCTTTTACCAGCTTAGGCACTAAAGTCGCTTCGGCATAATCCGATGTCATGATACGGAACACACGAGAGGTACTATAAGGGCGGAATTCGGTACGTGGCTCCAACACTTGAGTCAAGTCAGCGAGTATCTCGCGGATACGTGGCTGTAACTCAAGGGCGCGTTCAGTCGGTGTCATACCCTCAGATGAGCGTACCAATAATGGATCATTAAACAGCTTACGCAAACGGCGCAAGATATTACTCATAGCAGGCTGAGTAATCCCAAGCTGCTCGGCTGCGCGAGTAACGTTTTTTTCTCGTAGCAACACATCTAGATGGACTAATAAATTTAAATCAACCCGCTGCAAATTCATATTTGGTTCTCTTGGCTTTTGAATAAACGCCATATTAAGGCTGGCATTTGTAGTGCTGCTACGTTGATTTGTGCGCTGTAACAGCATAATCTCATTATTTTTTACTAATTTCGTTCTGGTTTTTTCTGATAGATGTGCATTATAACTCATTCAACCTATCGTAAGGCCCTGTTATATAAACATTATATCATACAGAAATACCAAAGATAACTATCATAAATTAGATAAATCTTGGTAAGGTGGTTATAGTGAGTTCTATAAAGGATTTGCAGCATAGATGACGAACCTTAGGTTCATAAGCTGTTTTTATCCGATTAAATATTGTCGCTAAGTAATATATTAATGGTTTTTATCAGTCATTAAATACGGTTAATTGACCTCATTATTGTAACATCTCTTGCTACCAATTATGACATCACTGGCTATTAAGTATTCAGATACCTTTTAGATATTTCAGATACCTTTTAGATATATAGTGAGAATCGATAAATATTTATAAATCAGCAATTATTTTCAACTGTTGAGTTCAGCAAACTTCTTGTAATAGCGTAGCGGTTTGTTTAGGGTAAATAGAGCTTCGATAGATAAATGATAGACCAAATTTTGAATATTACTTTTTAGTACAAAGGTTTTAGTAAAGCGGATTTTAGTAAAACGACAGACCCATTATTTTAACAATTAACTTATTTGTTTTTACACCCCACCAAGGAGACTATAGATGTCAACTGCATATAAATCAGCGATCGACTTAGTACGTGAATTAAAGCAAAAGCACGGCAACTGGCAGAACATTAGCGAAGTTGATGCTGCACGTATGATGTCACAAAACCGTTTCAAAACGGGTTTGGATATCGCAAAATATACTGCAAAAATCATGCGTCAAGACATGGAAGATTATGACAATGATACGTCTCAGTACACGCAGTCTTTAGGTGCATGGCATGGTTTTGTTGCACAGCAAACTATGTACGCTAAGAAAAAATATTTCGGTACGACTTCTAAAACTTATATCTACCTTTCAGGTTGGATGGTAGCTGCCCTACGCTCTGAGTTTGGTCCACTACCTGACCAATCTATGCACGAAAAAACATCAGTACCTAAGCTAATCGAAGAAATCTACACCTTCTTGCGTCAAGCAGATGCTAAAGTGTTGAACGACTACTTCCGTGAGCTAAACGCTGCTGAAGAAGCTGGCCAAGATACTTCTGCTATCCTAGAAAAAATCGAAAACTTTGATTCACATGTTGTGCCAATCATCGCTGATATCGATGCAGGTTTCGGTAACGAAGAAGCTACTTACCTATTGACTAAGCAAATGATCGAAGCTGGTGCTTGTGCCATTCAGGTTGAAAACCAAGTATCTGACGCTAAGCAATGTGGTCACCAGGCTGGTAAAGTAACTGTACCGCATGAAGACTTCATCTCTAAGCTAAACGCTATCCGTTATGCATTCCTAGAGCTTGGTGTTGAAGACGGCGTTATCGTTGCTCGTACTGACTCTGAAGGCGCATCACTAACGCAAAAAATTCCAGTATCAAATGAGCCAGGCGATCTTGCTTCTAAATACATCGATTTCATCGAAATGGAAGAAGTAACGCTAGAAAATGCTCAAGAAAACGACAGCCTACTTAAGCACAACGGCAAACTAGTACGCCCAGTTCGTCTACCTAACGGTCTATATCAGTTCCGTGAAGAGACTAACATTGACCGTGTTGTACTTGACTGTGTAACTGCTCTAGAAAACGGCGCTGACCTACTATGGATCGAAACACCGACTCCAGACGTAGAGCACATCAAAATGATGGTTGACCGTATTAAAGAGCAACAGCCTAAAGCCAAGCTTGTATACAACAACAGCCCATCATTCAACTGGACGCTTAACTTCCGTAAGCAAGTTATCGCACAGTGGGAAGAAGAAGGCAAAGACATCTCTGCATACAATAAAGATGACTTAATGAGTGCTGATTATGACGGTACTGAGCTTGATGCTGCCGCTGACGTAGCCGCTAAGAACTTCCAACGTGATGCGTCACGTGAAGCTGGTGTATTCCATCACTTAATCACGCTACCGACTTACCACACGACTGCTCTTAGCGTTCATGAACTTGCTAAAGGCTACTTCGGTGAAGAAGGTATGCTTGCTTATGCAGCTGGCGTACAGCGTAAAGAAATCCGCGAAGGCATCTCTTGTGTTAAGCACCAAGCAATGGCTGGTTCTGACCTTGGCGATGACCACAAAGAAATCTTCTCTGGCGATAACGCACTTAAAGCTGGCGGCGGCAAGAACACAATGAACCAGTTCTAATAACCGACACATTAGCAGTATTTATCAAAAAACCGCCCTACATCATGTAGGGCGGTTTTTTATTGCGGTTTAAATAATCAGAGAATGGTAGACTAATAATTGTTTATCACAACCACCGATCAGAGCCATCAGTCAGAATTATTAGGAGCTAATATGCAAGAGATAGAGCTGAAGTTTTTGGTACCAGAGTCACGGCTAAAGGGTTTAATGCGTCAAACGCACGTTAAATCTTCACAAGTGACACAACTGGCTGCACATTATTACGATACGCCTGACCAACAGCTTGCACAGGCAGGTATCGGTCTGCGTATTCGCAAAGAAGGCGATACATGGGTACAAACCATTAAAGCTGGTGGTGATGGTATCGCGGCACGCTTGGAGCACAATGCTGTACTCGATAATGAGCAAGTACAAGCGATGCTCGATAATAATGAGCTGATACCTGATTTGACAATATATAAAGACACTCCAATCGCTGCAGCATTGGCTGACTTTAAACTCAAAAAGTTAGCGAAAAATCTAACACGACTTTATGTTACTGACGTCGAGCGCACTACGCGGTTGCTAACAGAAAGTAATGAAGATGAAACCGATAACTGTATCGAAATGGCTTACGATAAGGGAGAGATTATTCATGGTACTGATGACTCGCTACGCAAAGCCATTCAAGAGATAGAGTTTGAACTGGTGTCAGGAGATTTAGATTTTCTATTTACGACTGCCAAAACATGGTGCAAGCGCTATAAGCTGTGTCTATCCACCGTTACCAAAGCTGAAAACGGTAGCTTACTTATTAACGGACAAAAACACAGTCCAGCGGTCAACGCAAACCTAAGTCAATTGCAAATAGACAAAGACAGCAGTGCACCTGCCTTTATACGTGCGGTCGTACATAATTGCTTATTGCAGATATTACCAAACAGCAGTGCTATCGTCGCTGGCAGTATAGATGACGATCATATTCTACAGTTGCGGATTGGTATTGATCGCTTGCGTACTGCGTTGAAAGCATTTGCTGACTTCTCTGATGAGATTAACCCTGAATGGCTGCCAATACTAAAGCAAACTGCAACCTTGCTTAGCGATTACTATCAACTTGCTTATATCAATGCACAGATCGAACCTGAGCTACAAGCATGTGGCGCGCCTGCCGTCGACTGGACCGCAGATATTGAAAATATCAAAATCACGCCCATCAATACGCTACAAGCCAATGACTTTCAGATAACCTTGCTAGAGCTGATTGCCTTTACTATGAGCGACCCCAGCATTGAACCTCAGACTGATCAGCTTGCCTGCGATAAGCTAACGAAAGTCCTCTCTAAACAATATAAAAAATGCCTTAAAACCAATAAAAAAGCTGACAAAATAAGTGATGAAGTAAGTGTTGCTGAGCTTGTGAGCGATGACATAGATCTAGATGTAAACACAGACATTGCTGATAATGACCAACCTGAAAGCGAGCTGCTCAATCAGTTAAGAGATTTGCGTTACATCAGTGAATTTTCTACGCCTTTACTAAGTAAGAAAAAAGCTAAAAAGAAAACCAAACGTTGGCTAAAAAGGCTGATAAAAGCGCAAAAAGCGTTAGAACAACTGAACGATGATAATCAATATCAGCAGTTTTATGAATTGAAATCAAAGACAGATGCTAATGCTTTATATGGTGCAGGTTGGTTTACGGCCATACTGACTGATGACCAGAGTCATATTGATGCACGTTTAGCAAAATTTGCAGATAGCTCAACGTTTTGGTAATAGTAATATCATTTTTATGACGGATACTACTTTCATCAAGTAAAACCACTCCATAAAAAAGACAGCTTGTTATATAACTAGCTGTCTTTTTTTATTGTGTTTAAATAGTTTCTGTCAGCGCTATGGCTAAATTTGTGTGCAACACGACCTAGTCAACAACGATCGTAACGGGCGTACCCTCCTCCACTTGCTCAAATAATTCTACAATATCTTCATTACGCATACGGATACAGCCATGTGATAGCGGAATACTCATTGGTTCAGTATCTGGTGTACCGTGAATATAGATATAGCGCTCATAAGTATCGCAGCCACCTTGGCCATTGCTACCTTTGTTTAACCCTTCTTCAAGGCCGCTTAACCAAAGAATACGGCTCAATATCCAGTCACGCTTTGGATGTAACTCACCAAGATTGGCATCGTATACCTCACCTGTCGGCACACGCCCGACAAATACCGCATTCATAGGCTCGCTACCACCTATTTTTTGTTCAATGACATGCCTACCGAGCGGCGTGCAACCACTATCCTGCTGACTACCAATACCATTTTTTGCAGTGGAGACTACATATTGTGCAACCTCAGTTTGCTGCTGGTACAGCGTTAATGTTTGCTCAGCGATATTAATCACGAGTTGTTTATCAAGCGTCTTATTATTGGTCATAAATGCTTCCGACTATCTGTCATTCATCAGATTACTATCAAGGTTATTAGTAAAATGATTGAAAATTTCTATTATCAAGGGATTGTATCAAGACATTTGGCACCGTAATATAGGGGCACACTTTTTGATGCTAGCAGATTATGACGACTATTTCACCGACACGTGTGTCGATGTATGATTTTTTATATCATGATACCCAGCCTATGCTGTCACTTTTGGCCGATGCGGCACAGCTCTCTCTACCGCAAGCTCGCTTAGGAATGGATGCCAGTCTACAAGCCATCGTAAGTGCGCTGCTCGCCTATCAGCAGCGTCATCAGGGACAGGCAGTCAGCAAAAAGCTGTTTGGTCGTGGTGCTGTCAAAGAGTTACGACAGTATAACTCAATGAACTTTGCAACCATTAGCGCCACACTCTACCATCGTCACGATGCGGCAGATGCCGTATTTAGTGATAACGCTCGTGTCATAAAGGCAAGCGAACATATCGCTGAGAAGATTGATGCAACGATGCAGCAGGCTCAAACTCTACTCACCTCCTTGTGCGTGATTGTGCTGCGTGAATTGGCTATTCTGACAGAATACAGTCAGCTAGACAGTGATGAGATCAATAAATGGTTTGCGCTACAACCACAGTTTTTATCAGCAGCCCGATTTAGCCCAGAGCATACGCATACCTCATCTGCTGAGACAGGAAGCAATAGTGACTTGCTCGAATCAACTACTGAAGCTGTTGAAGCGATAGAGAACAACTCAGAGAGTAATACGGAACGTACTTTATTAAATGCTGAGCAGCTATCAAGCACTCCACCTTCTTTTGATCCTTACTGGTATGAGCTGACTGGATTCAAACCTGAAAACTATGAACCTGTGCAAGATATGCAAATGGCAACAGGCAATTATTTAAAAGCCATTGGGCGCTCACCTGACAATCTACAGCAAGGTCGTCACAATGATATGCTGGTATTTACGGACATGCATGCCGTTGCCTTACCACATCAACGCTGGCTGCTACAATTAGCCAAAATCTCAGATATCTATCTTAGCCGAAATCGACTGCGCGTTAACTCTGAACCAGCCAATCCGCCTAAACCGCCTTTAGTAAGTTTGGGATTAATCGGCGGCAATAACGACAATACACCGACCACCACTAGTGAAAAGCCCATCGAATATGAGGCTTCCACACCGCTATGGAAAAATCCTGTCATTCTTATCATCATACTTGTCGTCGGTGTCCTTGGTGCACTTGCTACCTTAAAGTACCAATCGCAAAAGTCTGACGGTGCGATACTGGCAACTGAAGAAGTATTAGAACAAGATGCCATTGATGAGCGCCAACAGCAAGATGTAGCCATCGTTATGGTAGATGAAGATGAACCTGACGTTGTAGAGACAGAAAAAGCTGAGTAAAGCGTTTTACTATTAAGACAGCTATTCTAAAAGTGATGGTTTTAGCAATCATTTATTAACCATAAAAAAAAGAGACCCTACCAACATAGAGTCTCTTTTTTGTTGTGCCATCTAAGTTATGAATTGGCTATCAGTAGCCAAAAGACTTACTTAGATAAATCGCGACCACGGCTAGCTTCGATAGCTAAACGTAGGCCATTTAGACGGATAAAGCCTTCTGCGTCTTTTTGGTCATAAGCGCCCGCATCATCTTCGAAAGTGGCAATTTTTTCATCAAATAATGAATCGTCAGATTTACGACCAACAACGCTCACGCTACCTTTATACAGTTTTACACGTACGGTACCGTTGACATACTCTTGTGATTTGTCAATCAATGCTTGTAGCATCATACGCTCAGGGCTGAACCAATAGCCATTGTAGATGATTTTTGCGTAGCGTGGCATTAGCTCATCTTTTAGATGGGCAGCTTCACGATCAAGCGTTAACGACTCAATACCGCGATGCGCTTTTAGCATAATAGTACCCGCTGGCGTCTCGTAGCAACCACGTGATTTCATACCGACGTAACGGTTTTCAACGATATCTAAACGGCCGATGCCATGTTTGCCGCCGATTTCATTCAGCTTAATCATGACTTCATAAGGCTTAAGCGCTTCGCCATCGATAGCAACGATGTCGCCTTTTTCGTATTCTAGTTCTAGATACTGTGCTTCATCAGGTGCTTCTTCTGGGCTGACAGACCAGCGCCACATGTCATCTTCTGCTTCAGTATACGGTTCTTCTAGAACACCGCCTTCATAAGAGATGTGTAGTAAGTTAGCATCCATTGAGTAAGGAGATTTTTTCTTATTGCCCGCATAATCGATTGCGATATCATGCTCTTCAGCATATTTCATCAAGCTTTCACGGCTTGATAGATCCCACTCGCGCCAAGGAGCAATAGTTACTACATCTGGTGATAAGGCGACTGCACCTAGCTCAAAACGAACTTGGTCATTGCCTTTACCCGTCGCACCATGACTGATAGCATCGGCGTTATGCTCTTTAGCAATCTCAACTAAACGCTTGGCAATCAATGGACGAGCAATGGACGTACCTAATAAGTACTCACCTTCGTAAATGGCATTGGCACGGAACATAGGGAATACATAATCACGAGCGAACTCTTCGCGCAAATCTTCGATATGGATATGCTTGATACCCATTGCTTGAGCTTTGGCTCGTGCTGGCTCAACTTCTTCGCCTTGACCGATATCAGCGGTAAAGGTGATTACTTCCGCATCATAAGTTTCTTGTAGCCATTTAGCGATGATTGAGGTATCAAGACCACCTGAATAAGCCAAGACGATTTTATTGATATTTTTTGGATCAAGTTGAGCCATGAAGAACTCCCATTATGAAATATAGTTTTAGAAAAGGCGACGATCAAATCGAAAGCAAGTCGAACGATAATTACCTGCTCAGTGTACATCATATTTACTATGGGCAAAAGTCTAACTGCCATAAGGCGTGCGCTTTTGACTTAAATTCTAGTCAACCTCATTTTTGCCATCAGAATTTAAACATCGTTTAAAGATAAGATATTAATCTTAGCTCGATGAATTATGTACAGATATCTAGCCTTATATTTAGTCAAGTGGGCAAATCTGTTATGATAGACCCACAGTATTACTCCCTTTTGTTTCCTTTATTTGACGATATAGAGCGCTTTGACACTATGACTGATTCGATTAGAGAATTGACCATCCTTCAGCCAGATGACTGGCATATTCATTTGCGTGACGATCTCGCTTTGAGCACGACCGTACCTCATGCAGCAAGCAGCTTCAACCGTGTCATCTGTATGCCTAACCTTGTGCCTCCAGTCAAAAATGCACAAGATGCGATTGCCTACCGCGCACGTATCATGGAGCAATTAGCAGCAAGTGATTTAAGTCTTGAGCGCAAGTCAGCTTTCGATCCGCGTATGACTCTATATTTAACGGATAACACCACTGCCCAAGATATTGAGTTGGCAGCGCAGTCAGGTATCGTACAAGCTGTCAAACTCTACCCTGCTGGAGCGACTACTAACTCCGCAGATGGCGTCACCAATATTAATGCCTGCGTCGATGTCTTTGAAGCATTAGAGAAGTACAATTTGCCATTGCTAATTCATGGTGAAGTGACCCAAGACCATATAGATATCTTTGATCGTGAAAAGCGTTTCTTAGATGAAGTGTTGGCACAAATTATCGTGAAATTCCCTACGTTGAAAATAGTAGTAGAGCACATCACTACCAGCGATGCGGCAGATTTTGTATTGTCACAAGGTAACCATGTTGCTGCCACTATTACGCCGCAGCATTTGATGTTTAACCGCAATCACTTATTGGTGGGTGGCATCAAACCGCATTTTTATTGCTTACCTATTTTAAAGCGTGAGAGCCACCAAAAAGTGCTATTAGATGTAGCTACTAGTGGTAATCCAAAGTTCTTCTTGGGTACCGACTCTGCGCCACATGCGACAGACAAAAAAGAAGCCGCTTGTGGCTGTGCCGGTTGCTATAGTGCAGCCACGGCGCTGCCCTTGTATGCGACCGCCTTTGATAGTATTGGAAAAATAGATAAGCTTGAAGGTTTTGCCAGTCGTTTTGGCGCTCAGTTCTACGGCTTACCTCTAAATGAAAGCACCATCACGCTTGTTAACACGCCTATGCAAGTACCGACTGACTATCCTTATTTTGATGGCGCATCATTGACTCCCCTAATGGCAGGTGAGACGCTACCTTGGTCAATTAAGGCTTAACGCCCGTAAAGCTTAGCATTCAATAAATGACCTGTTATTTTATCCTATGATATTGATGATACCTTTGTAGTAGATTTCTTTGTACTAAAGGTGCAGTTAGTATCATAGGATGCTTATTTCTTATTCAATATATTAGTACGACTGATAAAAGTGATTTAACTTTATATGACCAATCAAAACATAGCGACCTTGCCTGACGAAGACTTATCAAACCCTAAATCTGCCAGTCTTGATGCTACTCTAAGCACTTCCGCTGAAGATGCAGCTTCAGCGACAGATGAGCAAGCACCTATGGCCTTAAAAGACCGCTTTCGTAAGTTCTTGCCTGTCGTCGTCGACGTGGAAACAGCAGGTTTCAATGCCCAGACTGATGCCCTGTTAGAAATTGCCTGCATTCCCGTCTTACTGAATGAGCAAGGTGTATTTTATCCAGGTGAAGCTTTCAACGCTCATATTGAGCCTTTTGAAGGTGCGAACTTAGAACCAAGTGCGCTTGCTTTTACGGGTATTGATCCTAAAAACCCAATGCGTAAAGCCATTGCTGAAGATGAAAAAACAGCCTTACGCCGCATCTTTAAAGGGTTAAAAGACGTACGCCGTGACGAAGAATGCCGTCAATGTGTCTTAATTGGGCACAATGCTCATTTTGACTTGGCTTTTTTGAATGCAGCTGTGCTACGAACCAATAGCAAAAACCACAATCCATTTCATAACTTTTCAGTATTTGATACCGTCACCTTATCAGCATTAGCATTTGGTCAAACCGTCCTAGCACGTGCTTGTAAGGCAGCAGGGTTAGAGTTCGATGGCAAGAATGCTCACTCAGCTCTGTATGACACTCAAAAGACTGCTGAACTATTTTGTCATATACTGAATAACTACCCTATGTTGGCCAATGCGCTGCACAATGAAGATGCGAAAGAAGAGTCAGCTGATAGCGATAGTCAATAAGTCACATATCCTATATTGCCAATCATACATAATAGTGCTATTTGTAATACTTGATGACTTTGACATCTTGATTTGGCAATCAATAGGGATATGATTGATATCATAATATATAGATGGAACTATTTTCGTGATTACAGACATAGTTGTTCTATTCGATATTAATAACGGTCTGATGATAAAATATCACTCTTAAACGATGTAGTTATATCCTATAGATGGTTTAAGTTGCTCACACTGTCTTGATAGTAAGCATTATCAAGATTAATAGGAGGGACTTTATTATGGATCCACAGCTCAAGTTATGGGGCACCATTCTCGGTTATATGCTGCTCGCATTGACGATTAGTGCCTGTACTTCTTTATGGATTCGCTATCATTTAAAGCGAAATGACCTACATCCTCGTCGCGCAATTAAAAAAAGATATTTAATTTTAAAAAGACGTAGAAAAAGGCTTGACAGGAAGCGCCGACGCTATTAAAATACGCACCACTTCAGCATAAATGGTGAAAGCAGTTGAAGTGTTGTTACTAGTCCCCATCGTCTAGAGGCCTAGGACACCGCCCTTTCACGGCGGTAACGGGGGTTCGAATCCCCCTGGGGACGCCACTATTTGGCGTCACTTGTTAGCACTATTGCTTAGCATTAGATTAGACTAACAAGCGTACCACCAAAACCCAGTTCATAATAAATTATGAACTGGGTTTTTTTATGTCTGTCATTAAGAGCTAACTTATTCTTTTAAATAAAAAAGCCAGCATCAATTGAATGCTGGCTTTTTCTATTTGGTTGTCTTATTAACTATAAATATAGCTTGGCTCAAGGGGAACTTTATTCATATCTATCGATTACAGCAGTAACCATAGCAACGTAGCCACTATCATTAATCCCAATATCGTCTGGATTAAAAAGAACGCTTGATGCTGCCCTACAACCTTACTTAAAGTGACCCCTAGCGTACTATATTTGACAGGTGGCGTATCGACGTTACCTGTTCTCGTTTGCTCTTCATAGTAGCCCTGCAGCACGTCCAAGAACTTCTGCCACTCATTAGAATCCCACTCATAAGGCTTAAATGGCATTAACTTTTTAAGCTCAGGCTCTTTAGTCATCCAACGCTCAAGGGTAATTGAACGTAATGACCAACTGGCAAAGCGACGTTCGGTAATCTCAGAAAAATCTAAAATCTTTAATTCTTTATGTCGATCATCCACCAACAAACGATTTTTTAGATTGGTTAGTGCCTGCTCTGAGCCTTCGACACACTGTAAAAAGTAGCCATTGCCATAGCAAAGAATACCCGTGACATTATCTATTTGATTGCGTTCAACCGCGGTCTCTGAGATATCATTAAGCGTGCTAGGACTTGAAAGACCAGTAGAGGTAATCCGGCTTATATATACAAGCTGGCAGAAATCTGTCGTTACTGGATTTGTTGAATCGTTGATTGTTGACAATCAGCTTCTCCCTATTATCAGGTAAATGTCGCTAAAACAATCATACTAACTTCAGAAAAAATATAGAGACAACATAACTAAGCGTAATGAATCGGTCTGATATATTATTGATTTTATAAGTTTTTATATTAATTGTATTAAGTTAGTTACATCATAGGTTAGTTTGGTCATTAAAGCAACCTATTACTGGACATAGGCCCGCTCAGACACAAAAAACATGTGTAATAACCATATTATATCCCAAAGTAGATTATATATATTCTTGGTATAGGCTTTAGTAATAGTTCATTTTTGAATTAATCTTTAAGAATAGTACAGAAAAGTCTAACGAGGATATAGTGGCTACTGAAGCCCTAATACTTATTATGGCCACCATTAAGTATAAAAGGAGTAAAATTGATGCTCGTTAGCGGAAGTAGAATTGAAACTAAGACTGAAGCGCCATAATCGCTGTTAACAGTACCGCATCATCAGGATAGGTCAGTTTTATATTCTGGCGACTACCAGAGACTAAGCGTATTGGTAAACCTAGTTGTTCAAAAGCACTGGCCTCATCTGTGATGCTTAGCTGATGTTCAAACACATGATTTAGGACTTTTTTTAATTGACCTAAACGGAATACTTGCGGGGTTTGTGCTTGCCACATGTTACTACGATCAATGGTAGATTTGGTATAAGAGTGTGCACGACTCTCTTCTGCGGAAGTAGCTTGCTGATAGGAAGCTTTTAACGTATCGGCCACTGGTGTCGCTAGAATAGCGCCGTAAGGCTCCAACATCGCTGCTTCAATCACTTGATCGATATCTGAACTTGGTACAGCGGGACGTGCTGCATCGTGAATAAGCACCAAATCTGAATCATCAGCACCTGTCTGACTAATTGCTTCAACGCCCGACTGTACTGACTGCCAACGCTCCGCTCCGCCGACTGCATAGCTTATAGGAAGGGCAAACTCTAACTGCTGAGCCGTGCCGTCATCGGCTGATATGACCAATAGACAATTATCAATGTAATCACTACAAGCAAGTCGTGCCACGCTATGTTGCAATAGCGTCTGACCTTCTAGCATTGTATATTGTTTGGCAATAGACGCACCAAAACGGCTGCCGCGACCAGCTGCGACAATCATGGCATGTATATTAGGGGTTGTATTCATAGTAGTGTACTCATGGTTTGAGCCCATGACAGTATATGTAAAGAGGAATAAAGCAGGTGTTAAGTATAATGAATGGTGTCAGGTAACAACATTATAATGCTACGTCATGAAAATTAAGTCATGCCGTGAAAAATAGTCTATTTGTAAGAGCCAGTATATTCGTAATAGCTAATAGTTGCTGTGCGTGGTTGGTGCGGTGGATACTTGGACAAAAGTCTCATTGGGTTTGATTAAACCTAAATCTAAGCGAGCATGCTCTTCTACGGCCTCAAGTCCCGTTTTTAAATCTTGAACATCGGTGCGTAGTAAGTTGTTTGCTGCAACTTGATTGTCATTCAAACGTTGTTGCTCTTCAATTTGAGCTGTCAACTTGTTGTGTTCAAAACGGCCATTTTCACCCAACCAATACTGATATTGCAATCCTAAAAGCACTGCAACGGCTAAAGCAAGTAGTATAAATTGGCTAAAATATTTCATAAGGTGATAACGCCAAACGGTATAAAAGAGAATAGTAAAGTTTAAGCTGATTAGGCGATATACAAATGATTATATATCGCCTAAGTATTGACTTCAGCTGATGAGTCTAGGCTTTTTAGCGTACATTACTTAACGCATATTACGCGCCAAAGAGCCAGTCAGACGCTTAGCCACGTAGACCGATAAACTCTTCACGGCCACGATAGCTTGCACGTACTTGCTGCTCAATACGTAGCAATTGGTTGTACTTCGCTACGCGGTCTGAACGGCATAGTGAGCCAGTTTTGATCTGACCTGCCGCTGTACCAACTGCCAAATCTGCAATGGTGCTGTCTTCAGTTTCACCTGAACGATGTGAAATGATAGTTGCATAGCCATTTTTCTTAGCCATATAAATCGCATCTAGCGTTTCTGACAAAGTGCCAATTTGGTTAAATTTAATCAAAATAGCATTGGCAATATGCTTATCAATACCTTCTTGCAAGATCGCAGGATTGGTCACAAACAAATCATCACCAACCAATTGGACTTTATCGCCAATCTGCTCGGTCAAATACTTCCAGCCATCCCAATCCGACTCATCAAGACCGTCTTCGATAGAGATAATCGGATACTGACGTGCCAGCCCAACTAGATAGTCTGAGAACCCTTGGCTATCAAAGGCTTTATTGCCTTCGCCTGCCAAAACGTATTGACCATTTTTGTAAAACTCACTAGCCGCACAATCTAGCGCAAGATGAATATCTTCACCAGCTTTGTAGCCGACTTGTTCAATCGCTTGCATGATAACCGTGATGGCTTCTTCGTTACTACGTAGGTTCGGTGCAAAACCACCTTCATCACCAACGGCAGTGTTTAGACCTTGTGATTTTAATACAGACTTTAAGCTATGAAAAATCTCTGTACCAGCACGCAGCGCTTCTGAGAAGCTAGTGAAGCCTACAGGCTCAATCATAAACTCTTGGATATCAACCGTGTTGTCCGCGTGCTCGCCACCGTTCAAGATGTTCATCATCGGCACAGGCATGGTCAACGACGTTTGATTACGTAGATTAGCGATGTATTGATGTAATGGCAGATTCTGTGACTTGGCTGCCGCTTTGGCCGTCGCAAGTGACACAGCTAGCATGGCATTGGCACCCAAGCTTTCTTTGTTTTCTGTACCATCTAGCGCAATCATGGCATCATCAATAGCCTGTTGCTCAGTCACATCTTTGTCAATCAAGGCACTGCGAATTTGACTGTTGACATTAGAAACGGCTTTTTTGACGCCTTTACCCATAAAGCGGGTCTTATCGCCATCACGTAACTCAAGCGCTTCACGTGAGCCTGTTGATGCGCCACTTGGAGCAGCAGCACGGCCGACAGTACCGTCAGCTAAAATAACATCGGCTTCGATAGTTGGGTTACCGCGCGAGTCTAAAATTTCACGAGCGCGAATGTCTTTAATTGCGGTGACGTTGTTGGTTTCTTCAGCGTACATAATGTCTGTTAATTCCTTTGGTCATGCCAAGTTTGTGAGATAAATAACGGCAGCTAGCATACAAAAAAGATAAAGCAAAATATCATATAGCGCGTAATTCTAAAAACCCTTTATACCCTTCTATCTTGTGGCTATCGTTACCTAGCAATTAGAGGGATATAAAGCAGATTAATAGTCGGCTATAGTGCTTGGCATCATAGCATATATTTTACCAAACTTCCCTTATCTTACACCGACTTGCAGTGATAAAAACAATCTTAGAGATACATATATGCAGTGGCTGTCTGTTTATATTTATAGAAGCTTAAAGCAAATATAATAGCTACTATTTCGCTATGCGCTTATTATCCGTATGAGAGGTGGATACCGTATCATCTAGCTCAACCTCTGTCTTAAACCGTGTCAATCGTAGTGCATTCATGAGTACTGAGATGGAGCTAAGCGCCATAGCAGCGGCAGCAATCATCGGATTCAAAAACCCGAATGCAGCAAGCGGAATACCAAGACAGTTATAAATAAAGGCAAAAAACAGATTTTGCTTGATATTGCGTAGCGTTGCTTGAGCGATTTTTTGTGCCGCATCGATATGCATGAGCGACTCACCCATTAGCCGTGCAGAGGCACTATGCTGAGCGACATCAGTTCCCTCAAACATCGCAAAGCTGGCATCGGCAGTAGCCATCGCTGGCGCATCGTTGACGCCGTCTCCTGCCATCGCTACCTTATGACCAGCAGTTTGCAATAGTGCAATTTGACTGGCCTTGTCACGCGGGCTCATCTTGCCATAAGCCTTATCAATACCCAACTGCCCTGCTACATGATCGACGACGGACTGCTTATCACCACTCATCAAAATGACATTGATACCCGCATCTTGTAGTGCAGCGATTGCTTGCGGCGTATCTGCCTTTAAGTCATCGGCTAGTGCAAACGCACCTAGTGGCTCATCATTGATACTAATCGCAACGGTACTGGCAATTTGCCATACTTTTGGCATGAATCTTGGTAACGTCAAGTTCGCAAACTCTGCCGTACCCACTTTTATCAGACCAAGACCTTCGATATTTGCTTGTATACCAGCGCCTTTTATCACACTGATGTCAGTCACATTAAATAGAGACAGTTGACGGTCTTTAGCCGTATTGACGAGGGCAGTTGCTAGTGGATGACTGGCATGCGCCTCGACACTGGCCGCAATCTGCAATACATCATCAACAGCAAGCGACTTATCCACCATGACATGATCGACGATAGTAGGTTTGCCAATAGTCAATGTACCTGTTTTATCGAGTACTACCGTATCTATATTACCTGCTGCCTCAAGACTTTGCGCATCCTTGAACCACACACCATGACGCGCGGCAACGCCCATACCAGCCATGATCGCTGCTGGCGTGGCCAAACCAAGTGCACAAGGACAAGCAATAACCAAGACTGATACTGCATGCATTAAAGCAGTATCAACCATACCTGTTAGCCACCATGTGACCCCAAAAGTAACCAACGCAATCGTTACTACTACGGGGACAAAGATAGCCGTTACTCGATCCGCGAGACGCGCTAGATTGGCTTTTGAGCCTTGTGCATCACTCAACGCTTGTACCATATCACCAAGCTTAGTATCACTACCCTTCGCACTGACACAATATAACAGACTGCCATTCTCTACCAAGGCACCTGCTAGCAAACCATCGCCTTGCTCTTTTTTGAGAGCTACCGACTCGCCAGTTAAATGACTCTCCACGCACCAACCGCTGCCTTCTATGACGGTACCATCTGTAGCGACGCGGCTACCTTGTTTTGCACGTAAGACGTCATCCACTTGCACATCAGACAACGCAATCCTATGAAATTCACCATTTGGCTGCTGCTGCTCTACTTCATCAGGTGTCAATGACAGTAATAAATCAATACTGTTTAGGCTGTGCTTCTTGGTACGTTCCTCAAGATATTTACCTGTACGTACAAAGGCAATGACCATCACCCCTGCTTCAAAATATACGGCTGGGCTGTTACCAGCACCGTGTCCGCCCAGATGCCCACTTTGCAATAGACTGTTTAAAGTACCATCGCCGTGCGTGAGCCATAGATAAGTCGAATATGCCCATATCGTTACTGTACCGATGACCACCAGCACATCCATATTGGCAAGGCCACCTTTTATAGACGCCCATGCGCTCTTATAAAACGGCAACGCCAAACCAAACTGTACTATGGTCGCTAAAATAAATTGCACCCAGACCGGCGGCATCCACGCCATACCAAAACCCGTCAACATACCTGCCATACCCACCAAAAACGGCACCAAACAAACCCACAATCCGATCAAACGCCATGGGTATTGAGTGGCGGTATCTTCGTCAGTCTGAGCAAATAAGCTATCGGCTGCCTGCACATTGGCAACAAAACCTGTTTTATTCACCCACTCCGTCACCTGTTCGGGCGTCGTTTGGGTCGGATCATAATCGACATTGGCAGTCTCGCCAGCAAAACTCACACTTACCTCATACACTGAAGGCTTCTTGTTAAGCACCTTCTCAATTCTTGAGGCGCAGGCCTGACAAGTCATGCCGTCAATCGCTAATTGCAAATGCGCGCGTTGCGGTGTCAGTGGCATGTTGGACTCAACATCAGTTTCGACATCATAAGACTTATCTTTGGTAGTACGGTTGGTATCGTTCATAAATAAAACTCGTCATGGTGCCTATAAATTTGTAGGAACCACGATAAAATATCAGTGGGTAGGCAAAAAATTCAAATAAAGCAATTAGGTTATATCGTATTCAGTATGAGCATTTTAGACAAAGTAGCCATGTATCAAAGTATCGAGACTGAATACTCGTAATCGTTAATCATTAAAAAACCAGCTATCATGCTTGTAATAACATGTTAGCTGGTTCTGTAAATAAGTGATGGAATTTATGAGTTAGCAACTGTCGCCTCAAATCCAGCATCGTCAATAGCTGAAGCAATAGCCTCTGCACTGGTTTTGCTATCATCAAAGGTTATCGTCGCTAGGTTATCAGCAAGGTCAACGGTAATAGTTTCTAATCCATCAATATCGGCTGTTGCTGTATGTACGCTTGCTACGCATCCGCCACAAGTCATACCATCAATTTTAATAATACGTGTTTGATCTGCCATATTGGGCTCCTTATTTTTATTAGTAATGAGCAACTCTAATAGTTATTCTGTTAATGATAACTTTGATATTTTTTAAGTTATCAAAGTAAGAGCAACTATCAAAGCTACATTAAATAAGCATAAGCCCTATTATCCTCGACAACAAGACCGTTTGGTTGTTGCTTTATTAACGAGATGCTATTAACGAGACAGCAACTTATTAATAAACACGTAAAAGAGCTCATCGGCAAATTTATAGCAATAGCTATTTGTAATTATAAATCGTTATGGTGCGGGTTCTGCGGTGAATCAATCGGAAATGGCTGAGTCACATAGTCCACCATACTAATCGCCGCTGTTAAGGCATGGATACTAGTATCTGTATCATCATAGCTTACCGTTGCGACATTATGCTTAGGATCCAAATTAATAGCCGTCACGCCTGAGATGTTCTTAAGCGCGGTCATTACGCTATCTAAGCCTTCTACATCATCGATATTTTCGATGCTTACTTGCGCCATCTGAATTGCCATTGTATAGCCCTCTTATCACGTACCGTATCAATGAGTATCCAATACTTCAAAACCTTTAACCAAATCATCAATTTGCTTAAGTTGACGTAAGAAAGGCTCTAGTTGGCTCATACGCAGCGCACATGGACCGTCACATTTCGCAGTTTCTGGGTTTGGATGCGCTTCTAAAAATAACCCTGCCAACCCTGTAGCCATACCTGCACGGGCAAGCGTTGTAATCTGCTCACGGCGTCCACCAGCACTATCACTACGTGCACCTGGCTGTTGTAAGCTATGCGTCACGTCAAAGAATACCGGTATATCCATCTGCTTCATGGTATCAAAACCAAGCATATCTACGACCAGATTATTATAACCAAAGGCACTACCACGCTCACAAAGTATCAATTTATCATTACCACCCTCTAGGCACTTATTGACGATATGACGCATCTCGTGAGGAGCCAAAAACTGCGCCTTTTTGATATTAATAATGGCATCTGTTTTTGCCATCGCATGCACTAAATCTGTCTGACGCGACAAAAATGCAGGTAGCTGAATAATGTCAGCGACTTCAGCGATTGGTGCTGCTTGATGTGGTTCATGCACATCAGTGATAATCGGTACTTGGAATTTTTCTTTGATCTGACCTAACCAATCGATACCTTGCTCTAAACCAGGCCCACGATATGAATGTAGACTTGAGCGGTTGGCTTTATCAAAGCTCGCTTTAAAAACATAGCCGATACCCAAGCGCTTGCAGATATCAACATACTGCTCAGCAATCTCAAATGCCAATTCTTTAGACTCTAAAACATTCATACCACCGAACAATACAAAAGGCTGGTCGTTACCAATGTTAATCGTATCGTTATTAGGAGTGTTGAGCGTGATATGTGATTGTGCAGTCAATAAGTTTTCCATGAAGCCATTACCTCTTATTTTGTTATTAATATCTCTATCACATATTGTAACCGATAGGCTGATTAAAAAAAGTATGCAAGCGTAATTAGACATTATTAATGAGGATTGACTTGTTAATAACTACTAACAGTTTGGATTAAGCAAAAAAAGACCAATCCGAAGATCAGTCTTTTTTATAATAAACGCTTTCAATATATATTACATTTTGAGAGCTATTTTGCTTCGCTGTGGTTCTTAGCCGCTTTTACAAAGCTGTTAAACAGTGGATGACCACCGCGCGGTGAGCTAGTGAACTCTGGATGGAACTGTACAGCGACAAACCATGGATGCTCAGAGATCTCTACCGACTCTACCAAATGCTGCTTGGCAGAATAACCAGAGATGGTCATACCTGCTTGCTCTAACGGCTCGATATAACGGTTATTCATCTCATAGCGATGGCGATGACGCTCAGTGATATTGCTTGCACCATAAATTTGGCTTAGCTTACTGCCAGAAACCAGCTCTGCTTGCTGTGCGCCTAGACGCATCGTGCCACCAAGGTCTGAATCATCACTACGAATCTGTAGCTCGCCGCGCTCATCTAACCATTCAGTGATTAGACCAATGATAGGCTCAGCTGTCTTACGATCAAACTCAGAAGAGTTGGCGTTAATATTAAGTACGTTACGTGCATACTCAATCACAGCCAACTGCATACCAAGGCAAATGCCTAAATATGGAACGTTGTTTTCACGAGCATAAGTGATGGCTTTTATCTTACCCATCGTACCGCGCTCACCGAAACCGCCTGGTACTAAGATAGCATCAGCATCATTTAGCTGAGCAAGTAAAGTGTCATCATCTTCTAGACGTTCAGCATCGATGTAGTCAATCTTCACGTCTACTTTATGCGTGATACCTGCATGTAGCAATGCTTCGTTGATAGACTTATAAGCATCTGGAAGCTCGACATATTTGCCGACCATCGCAACAGTCACTGTTCCTTCTGGATTCAACTGGGCTTCAACTACTTTATCCCAATCGCTCAAATCAGCTTCAGGCACATCAAGACCGAAACGCTCACAGATTAAATCATCAAGATCTTGCTCGTGTAGCGTGCGCGGGATTTGATAAATACTTTGTGCATCTTCACACATGATTACCGCACGCTCTTCAACGTTGGTAAATAGCGCAATCTTACGACGGTTGTCTTGAGAGATGTGATGATCAGAGCGACAGATTAAGATATCAGGCTGTAGGCCAATAGAGCGCAGCTCTTTTACTGAATGCTGTGTCGGCTTGGTTTTGGTCTCACCAGCACTAGCAATATACGGTACTAAAGTAAGATGCATTAGCATAGCTCTATTACGGCCAAGCTCTACTTGCATCTGACGTACGGCTTCCATAAACGGAAGTGATTCGATATCACCAACCGTACCGCCAATCTCGATAATTGCGATGTCATAGCCTTCGCCACTGGCAAGGATTTTGTTTTTGATTTCATCAGTAATATGCGGAATAACCTGTACCGTACCGCCAAGGTATTCACCACGGCGTTCTTTATTTAAAACATTTTGATAAATACGGCCGCTGGTAAAGTTATTACTTTTACTCATTTTTGAGTGACGCAAGAAGCGCTCGTAATAACCCAAATCTAAGTCTGTCTCTGCGCCATCTTCGGTGACAAACACCTCACCATGCTGAAATGGGCTCATCGTACCTGGATCGACGTTGATATACGGATCCATCTTGGTCATCGTGACAGTCACGCCACGCGCTTCTAAGACCGCAGCAAGAGAAGCGGCGGTGATACCTTTTCCTAGTGAGGACACTACCCCACCGGTCACAAATATAAACTTGGTCATAGTACTCATCAACAATTGGTAAAGAAGGATTTTACTAAAAATACGCCATAAAATATAGGGCAAAAATGCAAACTGTCTGAAACTCTTGTTTTCTACCTCAGCGGTAGACTTTTGTCACAAATAATACATACAACAAAAAAACCCACCCCGAAGGATGAGTTTTTTATTTAGATTCTAATGGTTAGATTAGAATAAGTACTCTAGACCACCACCGATAGCTAGTACGTCAGCATCAGTATTGCCAAGGTCAGCTGAGTTATTACCAGCATAAGCATGTACAATCATATTATCTTGATAGTAGTATTTACCACCAACAACGATTTGATCTGAGTCAAAGTTGTCAACACCATCTAGGTTGTCAGTTTTGTTGTACTGAACATAAACAGTTGCTGGACGAGCAAAGTTAGATAAGCCTAATGCACCACTAACTACTAGACCTTTCTCTTTTTCGGTATCACCCTCATAGTCAAAATCAGCTACTTGATATAGAGCACCTAATGTTACAGGAGCTGCCATGTATTTACCTAGATCAACAGTTGCTGTACCACGGATGATATCACCATTGATGTTTTGGTCTTTATCGTACGCAACACCAGCAGTGAAGCCAGTACCTTGGTCAAACATTAGCGCAGCACCAAAGCCACTATTACGATCATCACTATCCTCTACAAAGCTTTCGTCAGCACTATACATAACAGAAAGTTGTAATGGTAGGTTGTTGTATTTTGGAGACATCCAAATAACTGAGCTGTTGATACGGCTACTATCAGCCATATTCAAACCACCATAGTTTTCGTTATCTTCAAGTTTATTGCCACCTAGGTTATCCCAATAACCATCGTTAACGACTACGTTGTTGATTTTATCTAAAGTAGATTGGTTTTTACCAGCACGGAATTCACCGAACTGCTTGTTTACAACACCAAGATACGTATCACGGTTAGAGAAACCATCGCTATCACCGTCAACACGAGTACCATACTCTAAGCGATAGATGACGTCAGTATTTGCCGTCATCGCTTCAGAACCTTTGATACCGATACGTGAAGAGTTGGAGTTGATCTGTACTGAGTCAGACTCTCTGTCTGCACGAGCATCACCATTTGGGTAATCAACTTCGGCATTTACATAATCAGCAGTAACAAACGCTTTACCATATAAGGTAGGAGCGGCATTGGCTGCAGAAACAGATAGAGCAGCAACGGCTGTAGCTAAAAGTAGTTTTTTCATGGGGTATCTCCACTTTACAATTGTAGTAATGAGCA
>OAOU01000022.1_pt1 | contig 68057 bp, 55 predicted proteins | sample 1470821 | NCBI WGS metagenome assembly OAOU01 (sample SAMEA3275579, study PRJEB22092) | marine metagenome | biome: ENVO:00000447 MARINE BIOME; feature: ENVO:00002042 SURFACE WATER; material: ENVO:00002010 SEAWATER | collected 2014-06-20T12:30:00+00 | depth 0 m
GCTGAAATTGAAACTGATAAAGTTGTATTAGAAGTTGTGGCACCTGATGATGGTGTATTGACCAAAATCGTAAAGCAAGTTGACGATACTGTATTGTCTGATGAGCTTATTGCTCAGTTTGAAGCCGGTGCAAGTGCTGGTGCTAGTGCAAAAGAAGCGCCAGCAGTAGATCCAGACCAACCAGCAGCGCCAGTTCAAGCAAAGCAAGCTGCTGATGGTGGCGAGCCTGTTCAAGCAACAGATAACAAAGGTGAAGCTGATCATAAAGATCAAAGCCCAGCAGTTCGTAAAGCAGCAAAAGAGTCAGGCGTAGATCCTAAAGAAGTTGAAGGTAGTGGCCGCGGTGGTCGTGTAACCAAAACTGATATGGCTAACCCGACCTTGAAATCAGACAGCAGTATCAAGTCTGATAGCGGCCGTCCAGTTGCTGAATCGATGGGTGAGCGTACTGAAAAACGTGTTCCAATGACTCGTCTTCGTAAGCGTGTTGCTGAGCGTCTATTATCAGCATCACAAGATACTGCGATGTTGACGACGTTTAACGAAGTGAACATGAAGCCATTGATGGACATGCGCGCTAAGTACAAAGAGAAGTTCGAAAAACGTCATGGCGTGCGTTTAGGCTTTATGTCGTTATTCGTAAAAGCAGCGACAGAAGCACTGAAACGCTTCCCAGCAGTAAACGCTTCACTAGATGGCGATGACATTGTTTATCATGGTTTTTATGATATCGGTGTAGCAGTATCTTCAGATCGTGGTTTGGTTGTTCCAGTACTACGTGATACTGATCGCATGAGCATGGCTGATGTTGAAAGCACAATCCGTGAATTTGGCGGTAAAGCACAGCAAGGTAAGCTTGGTCTAGAAGACATGACTGGCGGTACGTTCACTATCTCTAACGGTGGTGTATTTGGTTCATTAATGTCAACACCTATCTTGAACCCACCACAAACTGCTATCCTAGGTATGCACGCTATCAATGACCGTCCAATGGCTGTCGATGGTAAAGTTGAAATCTTACCAATGATGTACCTAGCGCTATCTTATGACCATCGTATGATCGATGGTAAAGAAGCAGTACAGTTCTTGGTAACTATCAAAGAGTTGGTCGAAGACCCTGCAATGCTACTACTAGACCTGTAAGCTTTTAAGCTTGTATTGGCAACCGCTGATACAAGCTTTTTAACTTTGGTATAGATAATGATTTTTATTAGTCAGCGATTACTTGATGCGCTGATAACTGTATTTAAATAAATTTAATAATGGTGACTTGCTATCGATTATCGATGTGTGAGTCTATCTCATTGACATAGTGTATTAACTGTTCAGTGTAGATAACGCTGATCTATCAGCAAGATAACAACCAGTTTAAATGACACATACAATTAAAAATAGGAACGTACTATGAAAGACAATTATGATTTAGTCGTCATCGGCGGCGGTCCTGGTGGTTACGAAGCAGCTATTCGTGCAGGCCAGCTCGGTATGAGTGTTGCTTGTATCGAAAAGCGCGTTTACAAAGGCGAGCCAGCACTTGGCGGTACTTGCTTAAACGTTGGTTGTATCCCATCAAAAGCCCTACTTGATAGCTCACATCGTTACGAAGCTACTAAGCATGACCTTGACGAGCACGGTATCAGTACTGGTGACGTTGCTATCAATATCGAAAAAATGATAGAGCGTAAAGAAGGTATTGTTAAGCAGTTGACTGGTGGTGTTGCAGCGTTGCTAAAAGGCAATGGTGTTGACTGGCTACAAGGCTGGGGTACATTGGTCGACGGTAAAGGCGCTGACAAAAAAGTCAAATTTACTGCTCTAGAAGACGAAAGCGAAACGACGATCACTGCTAAGAATGTCATTCTTGCGGCAGGTTCTGTGCCTATCGAGATTCCTGTTGCCAAAACTGACGGTGACCGTATTGTTGATTCAACTGGTGCACTTGATTTCACCTCAGTCCCTAAGCGTCTAGGCGTTATCGGTGCTGGTGTTATCGGTCTTGAGCTTGGTTCAGTATGGCGTCGTCTAGGTGCAGAAGTAGTGGTATATGAAGCACTTCCTAGCTTCTTAGCTGCTGCTGACAAAGACATCTCAAAAGAAGCCGGAAAAATGCTGAAGAAGCAAGGTCTTGATATCCGTGTCGATACCAAAGTAACCAATGCTGAAGTACAAGGTGACCAAGTTGTCGTCACTAGCGAAAGCAAAGGCGAGTCTTCTGAAGAGAGCTTCGACAAGCTGATCGTTTGTGTTGGTCGTCGCGCTTATTCTGAAAAACTGCTTGGCGAAGACAGCGGTATCACGTTGACTGAACGTGGCCTTATCGATGTTAATGACCAGTGCAAAACCAATCTTGATGGCGTTTATGCTATCGGTGATTTGGTCCGTGGTCCTATGCTTGCGCATAAAGCTATGGAAGAGGGCATGATGGCTGTTGAGCGTATTCATGGCGAAAAACCTCAAGTTAACTATGACACTATCATTAATGTCATTTATACTCATCCAGAAATCGCATGGGTAGGTTTGACTGAGCAAGAAGCTGAAGAAGCTGGCTATGAAGTTAAAACAGGTTCTTTCAACTTAGCTGCCAACGGTCGTGCATTAGCGCAAAGTGAAGCGCAAGGTTCTGTGAAGGTAGTTGCTGATGCAAAAACAGATCGTCTATTAGGTATGCATGCTATCGCTGCTGGTGCTGGTGATATCGTCCATCAAGGTATGATCGCGATGGAATTTGTCTCTAGTATTGAAGATTTGCAGTTGATGACATTTGCTCATCCAACTATTTCAGAAGCAGTGCATGAAGCTGCTCTATCTGCAGATGGCCGTGCTATTCACGCTATCCAGCGCAAAAAGCGTAAGAAATAAGTAGTTGCTCGTTTAGTTATTATCGATTTACAACCTGATTGGGGTATCGCTATTTTGGTGATGCCACAATCATGAGTGCGTCAGACGTATGATTAATATGTACATGTGCGCACTTGATTTCACTTTTTATTAATTGTAAAAAATAAAGGATACAATCAATGAATTTACATGAGTATCAAGCAAAAGAGCTATTAAAAAGCTACGGTTTGCCAATTCAAGAAGGCATCATCGCTCATAACGGCGAAGAAGCTGCTGCAGCTTTTGACAAAACCCCAACTGACATTGCAGTAATTAAAGCGCAAGTACATGCTGGTGGTCGCGGTAAAGCTGGTGGTGTAAAACTGGTTAAAACTCGTGAAGAAGCTAAGCAAGTTGCTGAAGAGTTGATCGGTACTAACCTAGTAACGTTCCAAACTGATGCTGATGGTCAGCCAGTAAACTTTGTATTGGTTGCAGAAGATATGTATCCAGTACAAACTGAGCTATATCTTGGCGCAGTCGTTGATCGTGCAACTCGTCGTGTAACTTTCATGGCATCTACCGAAGGTGGTGTAGATATCGAAGAAGTAGCACACAGCACTCCAGAAAAAATCTTTAAAGTAAATGTTGATCCTTTAGTTGGTTTAATGCCTTTCCAAGCGCGCGACGTTGCGTTCAAACTTGGTCTAGAAGGTAAGCAAATCAATCAATTCGTTAAATTGATGACTGGCGCTTATAAAGCATTCGTTGAAAACGACTTTGCTCTAATGGAAATCAACCCATTAGCTGTTCGTGAAAATGGCGAAATCGTTTGTGTTGATGGCAAAATCGGTATCGACTCAAACGCACTATATCGTTTGCCAAAAATCGCAGCGCTACAAGACAAAACTCAAGAAAATGAGCGTGAGCTTAAAGCAGCTGAATTTGACCTAAACTATGTTGCTCTAGAAGGTAACATCGGTTGTATGGTTAACGGTGCTGGTCTTGCAATGGCGACCATGGACATCATCAAATTGTATGGCGGCAAGCCTGCTAACTTCTTGGACGTTGGCGGCGGCGCAACTAAAGATCGCGTTGTTGAAGCGTTCAAAATTATCCTAGAAGACAGCAGTGTTGAAGGCGTTCTAATCAACATCTTCGGCGGTATCGTACGTTGTGACATGATTGCAGAAGCTATTATCGCTGCTATTAAAGAAGTTGACGTACAAGTACCAGTTGTTGTTCGTTTAGAAGGTAACAACGCTGAGCTAGGCGCACAAATCCTAGAAGAGTCTGGTCTGAAATTGATTTCAGCTCAAGGTTTATCTGACGCGGCTCAAAAAATTGTCGATGCTGTTAAAGCGTAAGTCTTTAAATATAAGTGTTTAGAGATAGACGCTTAAGCATAGTAGTCAAATCGTAATAGTGGTTTTTATAATAAAAGTTGGTTATCAAAATTTGATAATGATAGTTATAAAGACCACTGTTACAAGACAACCGAATACAAGGAAAATATAATGAGTGTATTAATCGATAAAGATACCAAAGTATTGGTACAAGGTTTTACTGGTAAAAATGGTACGTTCCATTCTGAACAAGCCATCGAATATGGTACAAAAGTAGTTGGTGGTGTGACGCCAGGTAAAGGCGGTCAAACGCACCTAGGCCTACCAGTATTCAACACTATGGCGGAAGCCATGGAAGCGACTCAAGCTGACGCTTCTGTTATCTACGTACCAGCACCATTCGTACTAGATTCTATCGTTGAAGCAATAGATGCTGGCGTTAAGTTGATCGTTGTGATCACTGAAGGCGTGCCGACTATCGATATGCTAAAAGCAAAACGCTATCTTGAAGAAGCTGGCGACGTACGTTTGGTTGGTCCTAACTGCCCAGGCGTTATTACTCCAGGTCAGTGCAAAATCGGTATCATGCCAGGCCATATCCATCAGCCAGGTAAAGTAGGTATCATCTCACGCTCTGGTACGTTGACTTATGAAGCCGTAGCTCAGACTACTAAGCTTGGTTTTGGTCAGTCAACTTGTATCGGTATCGGTGGTGATCCTATCCCTGGTATGAACCAGATTGATGCATTGAAGCTATTTGAAGCTGATCCACAGACTGAAGCTATCATCCTAATCGGTGAGATCGGTGGTACTGCTGAAGAAGAAGCTGCTGCTTATATCAAAGACCATGTGACTAAGCCAGTTGTTGGTTATATCGCTGGTGTTACTGCTCCAGAAGGTAAGCGTATGGGCCATGCTGGCGCTATCATCTCTGGTGGTCAAGGTACTGCTGAAGAGAAATTCAAAGCGTTTGAAGATGCTGGTATCGCGTATACACGTGACCCATCTAAACTTGGTGATAAGCTAAAAGAAGTTACTGGTTGGTAAAAGGCTCAAAAACCTATTAACTACTAAAACTCTATTGAAATATCGAGAAGGCACCCCTACAATGGGGTGTTTTTTATTGGTTTAATAATGGTAATTCAAGGATAAAAATAAATGTTAAGTAATTCAACGATTTTAGTGACAGGTGGTACAGGTTCATTCGGACATAAGTTTATCCCGATGACTCTTGAAAAATATAACCCTAAAAAGATTATTATTTTCTCAAGAGATGAAATGAAGCAGTGGGAAATGGCTAAACTGTTTCAGGATGATCCACGCGTACGCTTTTTTATTGGCGATGTAAGAGATAAAGAAAGGCTATACCGTGCTTTAGATGGAGTTGATTATGTCGTGCATGCTGCTGCTACTAAAATTGTTCCAACAGCAGAATACAATCCTTTTGAATGTGTAAAAACGAATGTACATGGGGCAATGAACCTAATTGATGCATGCATAGATAAAGGTGTTAAGGGTGTAGTGGCGCTATCAACTGATAAAGCAAGTAGTCCTATAAATCTATATGGTGCTACTAAACTTACTTCTGATAAATTATTTGTAGCAGGAAATGCTTATAGCGGTCAGCACGTGTCTAAATTTTCTGTCGTAAGATATGGCAATGTGATGGGATCACGTGGATCAGTGATCCCTTTCTTTTTGTCAATCAAAGAAAGAGGTGAGCTACCTATTACTGATGATCGTATGACACGTTTTATGATTACTTTGGAAGAAGGTGTTGAGCTTGTATGGCATGCTTTTGAAGATATGGAAGGTGGTGAGATTTACGTTAAAAAAATTCCATCAATGAATATTATGGATGTAGCAAAAGCTGTAGCGCCAGAAGCTGCCACTAAGGTGGTTGGTATTAGACCTGGTGAGAAACTACATGAGCAAATGATTGGCGCTGAAGATTCTTATTATACTTATGAATACCCTGAACACTTTAAAATCTTACCTACTATTAACAATTGGGGTCATTCACCTGAGAGAGTAAAAGATGGTAAATTAGTTCCAGAAGGTTTTGTTTATTCAAGTGATAATAATACTGAATGGATGCCAAGAGAAGAGCTCGAATCTTGGGTACAAGAGAACAAAGATAATATTGGTAAAATCTAATGAATTTTATTCCCTACGGTCGCCAAAATATTACAGAGGAGGACATTGACGCGGTCGTCAATGTCCTCAAGTCTGATTATTTAACGCAAGGTCCTAAAGTACCAGAATTCGAGAATGCAATTAAAGAATATTGTAATGTTGAATATGCTCTGGCAATGAACAGTGCTACTTCAGCCCTCCACGTTGCGTGTTTGGCTTTGAACGTGGGCCAAGGTGACATTGTTTGGACGACACCTATTACGTTTGTAGCATCTGCAAACTGTGCTTTGTATTGCGGTGCTACAGTTGATTTCGTGGATATTGATCCAAGAACCTATAATTTATCTATTCAGTCTCTAGAACATAAGCTCGAAGCTGCTAAAGAGCAAGATAAATTACCAAAGGTAGTGATTCCTGTGCATTTATGTGGTCAGCCTTGCGATATGGAGAGGATATATCAACTTTCTAAAAAGTATGGTTTTTCTATTATCGAGGATGCTTCACATGCTATAGGTGGTAAGTATAAAAACCAGCCAATAGGTAACTGCCAATATTCGGATATCACGATTTTTAGCTTTCATCCAGTCAAAATAATTACGACTGCTGAAGGCGGCGTAGCAACCACGAAAAACGAAGAGCTAGCGCAAAAGATGGATTTGTTACGTAGTCATGGTATTACTCGTGATTCTGATCTCATGACTCACGAACCCGACGGGCCTTGGTATTATCAACAAGTTGACTTGGGTTATAACTATCGTATGACAGAAATGCAGGCAGCGCTTGGGGTCTCACAAATAAAAAGACTATCGAGTATTACAAAAAGTCGTCATGAGATTGCAAATAGATATAATGAGAAACTAGCTAGTCTTGCCGTGATTGTGCCTTTTCAAATACAAGAAGCTTATTCTGGTCTTCATCTTTATGTAATTAGATTAAAGCTAGATGAAATCAAACCTACGCATTTAGAAGTTTTTAAAGCTTTGCGTGCTGCTAATATTGGTGTCAATCTTCATTATATACCTGTACATCTTCAGCCTTATTACAAAGAGCATTTTGGCTTTAAACTAGGTGATTTTCCACAAGCAGAACAATACTATGAAGAAGCTATTAGTCTACCTTTATATCCTGATTTAAGTATTGAAAGCCAAGATAGGGTGGTTTGTACACTTAAAAGTATACTGAACTCTTAACGAATCAGACATAGTGTTAACTATAGGCTATCAATTGAGCATGACAATCAAGACCTTAGTCTTTCAAAGAGGTAGTGCTGTATAGCTAACATTTAACGCAAGTCTGTATTATTCTTGGGTTTCTATGCTTTGATTGATCTTACTACTCTATATTTTATTGTATGGGTTGTTATTTTTTTTAAAAATTGGATGAATAGGTATTGAGAATAATATGGAACAAACTAGTGTTATAGTTATCCAGGCCAGAACCAGCTCTAGTCGGCTTCCTTGTAAAGTTATACTACCAATAAAAGGAATTCCACTTGCGGTATTAGCAGCGCAAAGAGCTGCTAATACCAATCGAAAGGTCATAGTAGCTACATCAAAAGAAAAAGATGATGATCTTTTAATTAAGGAGCTTGAGAAATGGAATATATCCTATTTCAGAGGAAGTTTAAATGATGTACTTGGAAGAATAGTGGAGGGTCTATCTTCGTTTGACGATGATACAGTAGTATTTAGACTAACAGCAGATAACGTCTTTCCAGATGGAAATCTAATTGATGAATTAGAACAAAGCTTCTATGCAAATGGTTCTACATACTTATCTTGTAATGGTCAAATTTCAGGATTGCCTTATGGGGTTAGTGTTGAGGTATTAAAACTATCTGATCTCAGAGAAGCAAATAGAGAGACTAATGATGATTATGATCGTGAACATGTAACGCCTTATATTATTAGAAAATATGGTTCTAATACTTTTACTAAGTACCAGAATCATCAGCTCGGTTTGTATAGATGTACTATTGATGACTTCGATGATTATCAGAGAGTAAGTAATGTATTTGAGAACTTTGATGAGCCAGTGAATACTTCGTTGTTTACTCTTATCAACCAGTTGAAAGTTGAAAGTCCACAAGTAATAACACAGAATCCTCTACATAAGTTGGTACTTGGCACTGCTCAACTAGGTATGGCTTATGGAATAAACAACTATAAAGGCCAACCAGATAGTACAGAAAGTGAAAGTATAATTAAGCTCGCGATTTCCAATGGTATCGAATATTTGGATACAGCTAGAGAATATGGTGATAGCGAAAAAGTAATTGGTAAAGCTGTGAAAGGTAGTTGGGCTAGTAGAGTTCAGATTATAACAAAATTATCAGCGTTGTCTGCTTGTTCTAATATAGCTGATAAAAATGCTATAAACGCATTTATTGATAAAAGTATTTATGAATCCCTTTTTTATCTAGATAAAAAAAACATTGATGTTTTGCTTTTACATAGATTTGAGCATTTAAAATATTGGGATCATGCTGTCTGGGAGCGACTAAACTATCATAAAGAGCAAGCTAGAATTAATTCATTAGGCGTTTCTGTACAGTCGCCTGATGAATTATTAGAAGCTTTAAAGGTCAAAAGTATTGAGTACATACAGTTGCCATTTAATATCTTAGACAATAGATGGGGTGATGTTGTACATGAAGTCTTAAAACAGAAGAAAGAGCGTAACTTAACTATTCATGTGCGCAGTATCTACTTACAGGGTCTGCTGCTATCTAATAATAATAGGAGCTGGCAAAAAGCAGGTGTCGAGGATTATATAACTATCAATACATGGTTAAATCATCTTATATGTACCTTAGGTCGGAGTAGTATATCTGACCTATGTATCGCATACGTAAACTCAGCAGAATGGATAGATGGTTTAGTTATAGGTATGGAGACTGTAGAACAGTTTAAAGAAAATATGAAGCTGCTCATGAATCCTAAATTAAATACCTTGCAAATAGCCCAAATAGAGTCATCACGTCCAGAAATCCCAAGTTCTCTATTAAATCCTGCAAAATGGAAAACATAGCATGAAAGATACGAATGATTTGTTCTCACTAGTAGGGAAAACTATACTTGTTACTGGTGCAACAGGATATCTTGGCAAAGAAATGGTTTTAGCTTTAGCAAAGGCAAGAGCACACGTTCTAATAAATTCTAGAAGTGATAAACGATGTATAGAAATGGTAGATGAATTGAAAGGTCTTGGTTACAACGTTGAAGCTGCCGTATTTGATGTTACTGATAAATCATCAATTGATGCCTTTAATAGCAGTATAAAACTTAGAGCTTTAGATGGAGTGATTCATAATGCATACAATGGAAGAGGTGGAACAGTTGAGATCGCTAGTGCAGCTGATTACATAGAGAGTTACAATATTAGCGTTGTTGCTGCTCACAATATATTAAATGTTTTCTTACCGAAGTTGAGGGAAGCCGTAAAAATGTCGGGAGGAGCTTCATTTGTTAATATATCTTCAATGTATGGACTAGTAAGCCCTGATCAAAGAATTTATGAAGAAGCTGTGACTACAAACCCTCCTTTTTATGGGGCAGCTAAAGCTGCAATGTTACAATGGACTAGGTATGTAGCATGTGAATTTGGTTTAGAAGGGATTAGATGCAATAGTATTACTCCTGGCCCATTCCCTTCAACAAGTGTTATTAAGGCTAATCCAGAGTTTGTTAGAGTTTTAGCAGACAAAGTGCCACTAGGTAGAGTTGGTCACCCAAAAGAGATTACAGGCGCTATTATATTTCTTCTGTCTAATGCCTCTAGCTACGTGAATGGTAGTAATTTGGTGGTAGATGGTGGATGGACAGCTTGGTAGTTTGGAACAATAAGTGGCAAAGACTTTCTTAGAGTTTTTGTGTTTTTCTAAATGATGTTAGCTCAATAGTGTAACTAGATAAATTGTTAAGATACAAACTAAGGATATAGAGTTGAAAATAGGTTTTAGAGTTGACATAGCTAAACACATAGGAACAGGTCATTTACAGCGTTGTCTTACATTAGCTCGTGAACTGAAAAAGATCTCTATTTCAAGTATTTTCTTCGTTAGAGAATATGATAAAGAATTACTGAGTTTAATCGTTATTAGCGGTTTTACTTATTACATTATTGGGTATGCTGCATCCGAAGATATTTCTGAAGAGCATTTAAATTGGTTAGGGGTTTCTCAAGAGCAAGATGCTCAAGAGTTCATTAATGCTGTTACTAAGCAACATATAGATATGATAGTCATTGATCATTACTCGATAGATAGCACATGGGAAAATATAGTAAAAAATGCGATATCTTTACCTATAGCAGTAATTGATGATTTGGCAAACCGCAAACATACTTGTGACTTATTGATTGATCAAAATTATTGGCCAAATCTTAACTCTAGATATGATGATTTAGTGTCTGGTCATTGTTCAAGGTTATTAGGACCAAAATATTCACTGCTTAGAGACGAATTCGTTTCTTTACGAGAATCTAAAGCACAAAAACCTTCAGATGAGTTGAAGACTATATTAGTAAACTTTGGGGGTGTTGGTAATATGGAAGTCTGGAAAATTTTCCTACCAGCACTAGTTAAATATAACAAATTTAAATTTCATGTTATTACTGGGAAATTACCTTTAGAAGATCTTGCTTATTGTAAGAATATGGTCAAACAGTCCAGACATATATTTTTAGAAGAGCAAACTGATCAAATGTCATCTTTAATGAAAGTTAGTGACTTTGCCTTAGGCGCCTGTGGTTCTACAGTATGGGAAAGGTTCTGTTTAGGATTGAATTCAGCTCTAATCGATGTGGCAGACAATCAAAAAGACTTAGTACATTACTTACATGAAAAAGACCTAGTCGACTATTTAGGTAGTTTAAATACTATTACTGTTGATTCTATATTTAGCTACTTAATTCGATTGTCCATAAGTAACACTAAATATCTAGTACGTAAACATAACATTATGAACTTAGTAGATGGAATAGGCGCAAATAGAGTAGTTAAAGAGCTTGTTCTAACTTATGAAAAAAGGTGTTAATAGATGATTAACGATACGCTTATATTAATTCCAATAAATAAGAATGATTTAGATTACTTATATAGCCTTCAATGTATAGAGGGTATACGGAAGTTCGCATTGGATTCTAATACTCCTAAGTATGATGATCATATCAAATGGTTTAATGACAAGCTAAAAAGCAATACAACAGAAATATTTAAAATCGCAGATAATAACATTACTGTTGGGGTTGTAAGACTTGATTTGATATTAGACAGTGCAAAGTCTACAGCAGAAATCTCCCTAACTATTGATCCTAAATATGCTGGTCAAGGCTACGCTAAACGAACAATTAATAAGGTAATAAAAGTTACTGATTTAGATGTATATCATGCTGTAATACATGAAAATAATATTGCCTCTCAGAAGGTATTTGCTGCCAATAATTTTAGTTACGACAGCATGTATCGTCCAAACTTTAATTTATATATATATCATGAGGTTTAATTGATGAAAGATTTTTTCATAGAAAATAGACAAATCGGTCCTAAGCACGCTCCTTACATCATTGCTGAAATGTCTGCCAATCACAATGGCGATATTGAGAACGCATTTCAAATAATTGAAATGGCTAAGCGTTGTGGGGCTGATGCAGTAAAAATGCAAACCTATACTGCGGATACTATTACCTTGAACTCCAATAAAGAAGAGTTTCAGATAAAAGGTGGCTTGTGGGATGGTCAAACTTTATATGATCTTTATCAATCTGCTTACACTCCTTGGGAATGGCACAAGCCATTGTTCGATAAGGCAAGGGCAACAGGTATTACTATGTTTAGCTCTCCTTTTGATACAACTGCGGTTGATATGTTGGAAGACTTAAATGCACCGGCGTATAAAATTGCTAGTTTTGAAGCAATTGATTTACCACTTATTAGGTATGTGGCTCAAACAGGCAAACCTATGATTATTTCAACAGGAATGGCTAACGATGAGGAGATAGCAGAAGCTATTGATGCTGCTAAATCAGCAGGCTGTAACCAGTTAGCTATCCTACATTGCGTTAGTGGTTACCCAGCCCCTTCTAGTGATTACAACCTAAGAACTATACTAGATATGCAGCAACGATTTAATCTGATTACAGGCTTGTCAGATCATACATTGGATAACACTACTGCAATAGCAAGTGTAGCACTGGGGGCAAATATAATAGAAAAGCACGTAACCCTAGATAGAAGTGGCGGTGGGCCAGATGATAGCTTTTCTCTGGAAGCAGCAGAGTTAAAACATTTATGTGATGCTGGACGTATTTGTTGGGAGGCATTAGGTAGAGTGGATTACGGCCGTAAGTCAAGTGAAGAAGGTAACGCACAGTTTAGAAGGTCTCTGTACTTTGTAAAACCTTTGAAAGTTGGGGATATAATTACATCTGATTCTATCAGAAGTGTAAGGCCAGGTTTTGGTCTACCTCCTAAGATGTTAGAAAGTATTATCGGCAAAACAGTATCAATCAATGTTGATTATGCTACGCCTGTGACATCCGAAGCTATTGCAAAGTAATATATTAGAGTATATCAAGTATGATAGATAAACAGTCTAAAGCCCATCAAAAGTCTGAGTTAGCCGAGTATTTTTCAAAACGTACTCAAAATCACTGGAAAAAAAAAGTACCAGCTGGTAAAGAGTATCAGTTCGTAGTTCATGACCCTTATGAGATATTTGGAGAAGATAGTGGTTTTGAAAAGCTATATTTAGTAGGAAAAAACTGGGTAGAGGGTACAGATAAGCCTATAGCAGTTGCTATAGGTTGTAACGATTGGAAGTTTGGATTTATTGCAGATTATTTAGATGAATTTAGAGTAGCGTTTGCACCACGTAAATTAACGAACTACAAAATGATAGGTGTAATGCAGCGTTTATCTATCAAACCTGAAGTGGTAGTAATATGGGGCTACAATGAAAGCACATTTTTAAACAGGTATATAAGCTATAAAAATATAGATATATGGCGTGTAGAAGATGGTTTTATACGTTCTGCAGACTTGGGAGCTAATGGAGCCACTCCATACTCGCTTGTTTTTGATAAATCAGGATTATATTATAACTCTACACAACCTTCGGATATCGAAAAAATTTTAAATTATTATGACTTTAACATTCATAATAATTTAGCAAAAGAAGCTTCTAAGCTTCTAAGCTCAATCATAGATTTGAAAGTATCTAAGTACAACCCTCCTGCTATGTATCACTCTACTAGTCTTAAACTAAAGAAAAGAGTACTTGTTATTGGACAAGTAGATAACGATGCATCAATTCGATATGGAAATCCAGATGGATGGTCTATGGAGGATATGGTTCGATTAGCTAAATATGAGAATCCAAATGCCGAAATATGTTATCGCCCTCATCCAGAAATCTTCAAAGGATTTCAAGAATCTAATTTTAAGAATACAAATGTAGAGCTTTTCGCTGAAATATTATCGCCTGATGAACATATTATCGATTTAATTGAAAGGGTAGATCATGTTTACACTATTACTTCTTTGACTGGTTTAGAGGCACTACTTAGAGGAAAACAGGTGACTGTGTTAGGTCAACCTTTTTATGCAGGTTGGGGATTAACGGATGATAGAAGTGAATTTGACTTAACCAGACGAAATAGAAAGCTGTCTTTGCTTGAGTTATTTATCGGGGCTTATATTATATATCCGAGATATATAGTAGGGGTCGCAGAAGGTTCTGAAAATAATATCTACCCCTTGATTACTACTATCCATAAGATACGTAGTGAAGTGCTGCAATTAACATATAAAGCTGATTATCAAGGTGAGTTGGATGAGGGTTTGGAGCCTTCCTTGCAGTTAACGGTTCAACATACATTGAGGAACCTTGCAACTTGCGATAGTAGACTGTATAAAGAAATGTTTATCTATTTCAAGCCTTTTGAAATAGATGCAATTTTACTCAATTATACTTGGGGTGAAGTGTCTTTAGAAAAAAGACAAGACTTCCTAATTAGTATTATGAGTGTCTGCGATCAAGATGTTTTTATTGATTTTTTATTTTCTATTAAAAGTCAGTTAGATAACTTGTTTTTAAATAAATTGATATCAGGTTTTTTTCCTAAACAGAAAAGTATAAGTTTGATAGAGGCTCAAGAGTTTTTTGCAGAATCTGAACTCATATCTCATGATTTGTATAATGCGAATGAAAATAATGTAAAAGAGACGAATTCTGAAGTTGATTCTGAAGTTGATTCTGAAGATAGAAAGTTAGAAGAATGGAATAATCAGAAGCGACAGTTACTTGTAAGCAAATTAGAATTTTTTAGTTCACGAAGTGATTTCTCTCAATTATTAAAAACTATTGAAGAACTGTTACGATTACCAGACAGCACGATAAACAAAATAAACTACCTCAATACTGCTTCGAGGACTTTATATAATACTTTTAATTTCAATCAGTCGTTAGGTATTAGTCTAATGTCTATGATGATTGATATAGAAAAAAATAATAGAAAGGCATTGAATCAATATATAGATAATAAATATATTCTAAGTAATTATTCTATACCATGTATTATAGATTATGTACTACTTTCTACCAAATTGAATCCTGAACTAATATCTAAATATAGAGTCATGGTTGGTCGTGGTTCTACCTGGTTTGACTTAATAGGTTCAACTGTATATCTCAGCACAGATAAGTCTATATCTCGTTTAATGGGATTGATCGAACATGGTGATTACATAGCTTCTAAAAAACTGTTTTTGGAGTTGTACAATTCTAAAAATACTAGACCTGATAAGCTACTAAAGGTATATACCGATTTTTTACATTCTGAGGGAAAAGATTTAGAGGCTATAGATATTCTCGAAAGCTATTCAAGGTTCAATACGAGTGAATTTATTACAAAGCAGTTGGTCAGACTAAATATATTTATAGGAAATTTTGATAGGGCAGGAGAGCATATTGCGCATTGTACCAGTATTGGGATGAGCTTAAACACTACCTTTGAATTGCCAATATTACAGCATAAAGGAAAAATTGGTGAGGCATATGAATGTTATATAAACGAAAACTTTACTAATGATATTGGTTTCTTATTACAGAATAATTTTAGAAAAGCTGTAAAAAGTGCTGACATTACTATCGAGAATAATAGTTTGATATTGGCAGTCTATGGTCCCGGTGACGAGATTAGATTTATGTCTATCTATAGCGAACTTGAAAAAGCTTATTCATCTAAGTCGTTTACCATCTCGTGTGATTATAGATTGTATAACTTACTTAGTAGATCGTTCAAAAATATAGATTTTTTGCCTATTCGAAGAACAAGAGGTTTTAGTGAAAGCTATCCTGTAGGTGATTATGATCAACTGCCCTCTACGACGCTCACGACCATTTTAGATAATAATGCTTTTAAAAAACTAGAGAATTACAGTAAAGTATTTTTAGTAACTGATTTCATAGGGAAATTTAGAGACACTTATGCAGACTTTACAGGTAATAAATATCTATATGCGGATATTGATTTAATTGATAAATATAAGCAACGCTTACAATCTTATAAATTATCTGGCAAAAAACTAGTAGGATTAAATTGGAGAAGTAGCCTTACTAACTTTACCCGTATGGAGCATTATTTAGATATTGAGCAATTAGCTCCTATTTTTCATAATGATTCAATACAGTTTATTAACTTACAATATGATGATTGTGCAGAAGAGTTAGAGTGGATCGAACAGCACTTTCCTGGGAAGATGATTAACTTTACTAATATTGATCAATATAATGATCTAGACGATGTAGCAGCTTTAATGATGTGCTTAGACTTAGTTATTGCACCTGCTACGACAGTTGCAGAACTAGCTGGTGCCTTAGGAGTTAATACTTGGTTATTTTCCAACTCTTCAGAAATTACATGGAGAAAAATTAATAATGACTCTACTGATGTATGGCATAGCTCAATGACTATTGTAGATGTCCCAAATAAGGGTGACAAAGAAGCATTAGTTAGCGAGTTGAATACAAGATTACATAGCTTCGGTCACTCTAATGAATAGTATTATCTATCTCAACTATACAGCAATTGACCCTCATATCGGTTGTATTGGAGTATGCTATGCTCACTTAACATCTTTATTTAGTAGAAATATAAAAGTAAAAACTTATAGCAATTCTGAAATCAAACAGTATTGGAAAGGGGATCGTGTATCTTCTCTTGAGTTTATACAAAGTAGTGATATAGCAAACGGCGTTCACTTATGTGATGGAGTTATAATAAATGGTGAAGGTACTTTACATCATAATAGAGGATTGTTTTTACTAGCTATAGCGGAATTTGCAATAAGTATCAATAAACCTGTTTTCTTAATTAATGCTACTATACAAGAGATAGACGGTTTTGATGATGTTTTTAAAAGCTTGACTGATTTAGCTGTCAGAGAGCGGCTGTCTTATGAGTATCTGCGTAGTAAAGGTATCGACTGTAGGCTAACAGTTGATAGTATAGTAAATGCTGACTTCAGTGATGAGATTAGTATAGATTTTTGTTCAAAGGTAATTGTAAATGACTGGCATCCCCATGTAGAGTCAGTTATCTATCCCATCGTAAGCAAAGTCCGAACTGACTATGATGTTTCATACTATCCATTACAGAATAGTGAAGCTTACAATCAGTGGCAGCATACAGTCGCTAATTTTCAAACAGCAGATTTAATTATAGCACCTAGATATCACTCGATTTACCTTAGTGGATTGGGCGGTAAGCCCTTCGTTGCATTGCCTTCCAACTCTCATAAAGTGGAGGGTATTATCAAATCATCTAACCTTCCTCTACCAATATGTACTCACTCTAAAGATCTTGAAAGCTGTATCAATTATGCTATGAAAAATAGAAATTTATACAAAGAGTTTCAGTCATTTTTGAAAGAAAGTAAAAATAAAGATTTTGAGGTTTTCGATACTTATTTTGGTTTATTATTTAATAACTCTGATGTAAAGGAATCTATAACAGTCAATCAGTGGCAGGAAAGTATAAAAGTACACTGTAATACCTCTAAAACTAACTTTTATAAAAATGTACTAAGAGAAAACTTGCTTCTGAGTGAAAAGAACTTGTTAGCTAAAAGTAATCTTATAAAAAATCGCTCTTATACTATATATTATAAAAAATATAGTACTATTTTTATTAAAGATAGCAGCTTAATATTTAATGCAGCAATAGCAGCTTACGGAGTCAGAGATTTTAATACTGCTGAGAAATTACTTAAGCAGTTGATAGAGTTGGATGCCAAGAGAGCTTATAAGTATCTAAGTTATTTATATATGGATTTGGGTCGTTATACCGAAATATTAGACTTAGAAACTAATGACAAGGCTGGCTGGAACCAAGCTAAATATATTTACCTACTTCACTCACACAGATTGCAAGAAGCATGGGAGCTATTGCACTTTAGACCTTTTAGTTGCAATTTGATCGATAATGGAAGTCATTATTCATTACATCTAGATTCTAAAGAAATTACAGTGATAATGGAAGGCGGGATTGGTGACCAAGTTAAACAATCTTTAATTTTTAAGTATCTTACTGAGAATTTCTTAAAAATAACTATAGTTTGTGATGAGAGGTTGATAGCTCTATTTACAAGAATTAATCCTGATTTTGTCTATATGAATCAAGATGACTTTTTGAATGACCATCACGTTATGGTACCGGCTCAAGATTTATTCTCATATTTTAGACATGACCTAGAGAAAATTTATGTATCGTTAGCGGCTGATGAAAACCTAAAAGCTTATTGGTTTGGGTTATTTAATAGTTTTGATAAAGATAAAATTATAGGTGTTTGTACGGGTACAGAAATAAATACTCCTGAGAGAATAGCTAATATATTTTCTGCCAAAAATTATCATAAAATATTCGAAGTTTATGATAATTTTTTATATGTAAATATTGGTATATTGGGGTTCAACAACATTAATGTATATGAGCCAAGAATAGATAGAAAGAATGATATTGAAAATATTGCAGCAATAATAGAATGCTGTGATCTGATAATTACTCCGCCCAATAGTTTATTAGATATTTGTGGGGGATTGGGTAAAAAGGTAATTGCTTTATCAACTGGTAATAAGTTTAATTGGCGTTTTAATCAAAAACACCAAGATATATATCATAAAAATACAACTTGGGTTGTAACATATACTATAGATAAGAAGACTATAACGGTGCATAAATGTTTAAATGAAATTAAAAATATTTTTTCACCTGTGTTTCAATGAATTGGTATTTTGACAATACTAAGTTTAATTAGAAATAGTACTATCTTATTGTATCTTTAACCATTCCTTGGTATAACATAAAGACACTTCTATCATAAAGGTGTCTTTTTTTGTGCCTGAGAAATTTATGAAAAATACAATATTAGTTACAGGCGGTGCTGGATATATCGGTTCGCATACTTGTATAGCACTACACGAAGCAGGCTATGATATTGTTGTATACGATAACTTATCTAATAGTAGCCGTGAAGCGATTAACCGTGTCTCTACTCTTATTGGACAGACAATTGAGTTTATCGAAGGGGATATACGAGATCCTGAGTTACTCAGAGAGGTCTTTGCTTCGCACGAATTCTTTGGCGTGATTCACTTTTCTGGGTTAAAAGCAGTTGGGGAGTCAGTAGCAAAGCCATTGCTGTATTATAATAATAATGTCAGCGGCACCATAACCTTGTTAGAAATTATGGAAGAGTATAATGTGAAAAACTTCGTTTTTTCATCATCTGCCACTGTCTATGGTGACCCTGAAATTCTGCCTATCGATGAGAAATCAAAGCGTTCTTGTACCAACCCTTATGGTCAGAGTAAGCTGACCGTCGAGCATATATTAGAAGACTTAGCTGTGTCTGATGACAGCTGGAACCTGATTGCTCTTAGATATTTTAATCCAGTAGGCGCACATCCATCAGGACAAATTGGCGAAGACCCCAATGACATTCCTAATAACTTGATGCCTTATATTTCTCAAGTGGCCGTCGGCAAACTTGACAAGCTCAGTATCTTTGGTAGTGACTATCCTACTGTCGATGGAACAGGTGTACGTGACTTTATTCATGTTACTGATTTAGCTCAAGGTCATGTGGCTGCACTAAATTATCTAGATAAACAAACCAGACCAAATGAAGATAATACGGCAAAAAAGAACTCAGTAGGCTTTTTACCTATCAACTTAGGCACTGGCAAAGGTACTTCTGTATTAGAATTGGCATCTGCATTTTCTGATGTATCTGGTCAGAGCATTCCTTATCAGTTTGTAGAACGTCGTGCAGGGGATATCGCCAGTTGCTATGCCAGTGCCGATAAAGCGAAAACACTGTTAGGGTGGCAAGCTGAACTATCAATTGCTGATATGTGTCGAGATACATGGCATTGGCAGAGCATGAACCCGAATGGCTATGATGTCTCTTAAGTCGTATGGCGTTACAGCTGCCTAATAATGCGTTATGATTGACTCATTCCTACCCACCTTCTTAAAATAACTAAAAAACTATGAAAAAAATCACTCACGCTGTTATTCCTGTCGCAGGCTTTGGCACCCGTATGCTGCCATTGTCGAAATCTGTGCCAAAAGAGTTGTTGCCGCTTGGCAATCGCCCTGCTATTCACTACGTGGTCGAAGAGGCTATCGCTGCCGGTATTAAGCATATTGTCTTGGTCGGTCATGCGCAAAAAAGCGCTATAGAAAACTATTTCGATATCAATGCGGAATTGGATAACCAATTGCGTCATAAAGGCAAAGATGAGTTGGCTGATAGCTTAAATTGGTTGCCAGAAGATGTGACTGTGTCGATGATACGTCAAGGTAAGGCGTTAGGTTTGGGACATGCAGTACTGGCAGCGCGACCAATCATTGGTGAGCATGACTTTGCCGTATTGTTACCTGATGTCGTGCTTGATCCTTTTACTACTGATATGTCAGCTGACAATTTGGCGTTTATGTTAGATGCCTTTGCTACCGATGGTCATTCACAGATATTGGTTGAACAAGTAGCGGATGAAGACGTACATAAGTATGGTATCGCTCGACTAGATGAAAAGCTCAGCAATACTAATGACATTGATGAAGAAATAAATACTAATGCCAGCTTTAAAGTAGTTGGTTTTGTAGAAAAGCCTAATTTAGCTGATGCTCCTTCCAATCTGGCTGTGGTAGGGCGCTATGTATTTAGTAACCATATCTTTGATTACTTAGCCAATACTAAAGCTTCAGTTGGCGGTGAGATTCAGCTGACGGATGCGATTGACGCGCTCATTAGTGAATATGGTGTCCATGTCACAACTATGCGCGGCAATAGCTACGATGCAGGAGATATGCGCTCGTATATGCAGGCATTCATCTACTTTGCCAAGCAGCAATTAGCAGATGATGAATAGCTGATGGAAGAGATAAAGGGCGATAAGGCATATAGCAGTGCTCGACATTCTAAATACTGGCAGCAACTACAAACGCTTGCAAAGCATCCGTGGTCGCTTGCACAGTCATTTGCGCAAGATGATAAACGCGCTAAGCATTTTAGTGTGCAGACTGGTGCGCTGTATATGGACTTTAGTAAGCAGCGTATTGATCAGACAGTATTGTCTAATTTGCTAAGTTTGGCCGATAGTTGTGAGCTGGATGCCCGTATTGATGCGTTACTACAAGGGGCGATGGTAAATACCAGCGAGCAGCGTGCTGCGTTGCATACGGCGCTACGTTTGCCAGAGACAGCGACATTACAAGTCGATGGACAAAATATCGTCACTGATGTACATCATAGTTTGTCACAAGTGGCACGCTTATCAGAGCGCGTGCGCAATGGTACATGGCGCGGGTTTTCGGGCAAGGCGATTACAGATGTTGTCAATATTGGGGTTGGTGGCTCTGATCTAGGCCCACTCATGGCGACTACAGCGCTCGACGAGTGGGCAGATACCAGTATTGAGGTGCATTTTGTCTCCAATATGGACGGTACGCAGCTTGATAATCTACTCAAGCATTTAAATCCTGAGACCACACTATTTATTATCTCTTCCAAATCCTTTGGGACAGTTGATACTTTATCAAATGCCAAGACAGCATTATCTTGGCTACTTGCGACGGCAAAACTCCGTGCAGGAACAGAAGATAGTGTATTGCGTCGTCACTTTATCGGCATCTCAGCCAATAGTGAAAAAATGAGAGCTTGGGGAATTCATCCTGAGCATCAGTTGCAGCTTTGGGAATGGGTCGGCGGTCGCTTCTCTCTATGGTCGGCGATTGGCCTTGCCATTGCTATTCGTATTGGTATGAATGGCTTTAAGGCACTATTAAGCGGTGCTCATAGTATGGATGAGCATTTTGCACAGGCTGATTTTTCGGAGAACCTACCGGTATTATTAGGGTTGCTTGCCGTTTGGAACAGTACTTTTTTACAAGTAAATGCGCACACTGTATTACCTTATGATGGCAGGCTAGGCTATTTGCCGAGTTATCTTACCCAGCTAGAGATGGAGAGTAATGGTAAGTCCGTTACTCGGAACGGGGATCATATTGACTATGATACTTGCCCAATCCTATGGGGTGAAATCGGCTCAAATGCACAACATGCATTCTATCAGCTGCTACACCAAGGCACGCAGCAGGTTTCCTGTGACTTTATCGCTTGTGTACGTCGCTACGGTGATGAGGCGCGAAACTCCTCATTGCAGCAACAGCACGAATTGTCTTTAGCAAATTGTTTGGCGCAAAGTCGAGTATTGGCATTTGGCAATGCTGCTGTAACAGATCTGGTCGATCCACAGACAGTTTCCGAAGCAGACAAATATAAGTATTACCGTGGTAACCAACCTTCAACCACGTTACTGATTGATGAGCTGACGCCGCATAGCTTAGGCGCATTGATAGCGCTTTACGAGCATAAGGTCTATGTCATGGCCAGCATTTGGGATATCAATCCGTTTGATCAATGGGGCGTCGAGATGGGCAAGCAAATGGCAGACTCCGTACACCATGCTATGCAGCATATTCAGAAAGATGCTCAAGGTCTATTCGATACGTCTACTGACCAATTACTACAGCGTATTAAACAGCTGTCTTAGTAGTATTGATACGTCAATAATATAGGAAAGCACGCTCATGGAGACGGCTTTAGATGGTAGCCATATGAATAAATATAACAATAAATCTGAACCAAACCAATTAACTGATTCCACAGTCTGTGTGCTTATCGGTCATAGCATAGAGGCGATTACCAGTGCAGTGGTGCTGGCAAGTTTCGGTCAGTGTGTACATCTTTATGCAGACAAGACGCTACTGAAACAGCAGATACAGCAATATGGTTTTGAGCATCATCTGCAAGCCCTATGGCAAATGTATGAGCAGCAGCAGGTCATTATCAGTAAGGAATTGCCAGCTAGTGCCGATATGCTAATAAAGGGCTATGAAGCAGCTGGTCATAACGAAACTGATATTCAAAGTACGGTGACGCTTTATTGGTTGTTTTTAGACAGTGTCAAGCTAGCATGGACAGAAGACAGTTGGATTACCGCGTTTAATCAAAGCCATCAGCAGGCGCTACCTGTGATTATGAGCGGCATTGAGCAATTAGGCCATGTAGCCGATTTGGCTCAGCGTTTACGACGTGCTTGGGTCTATTATGTGCCATTTGTATTCTTACAAGACGGCGATGCGTATAGCTCGATGTTGAATCCTTCGTTATGGCTACTGGGTGAAAAGACAGCAAGTAGCAGCCAGCACTTGAATGTATTGAAGCCCTTGATGCAGCACGCACGCGCTACTCATCATGCTGATATCGCAACGATAGAGTTTGCTCGCAGTAGTATCATGGCGATGCTAGCGACTAGAGTGAGCTTTATGAATGAGATGTCACGTTTGGCTGATAGTCAAAACGTCGATATCAGTCAAGTCAGTCGCATTATGGGATTGGATGAGCGGGTAGGCAGCAGTTATTTAAAAGCAGGGTGGGGATTCGGTGGTAATACTTTGCCTACCGAGCTGGCTAAATTGCAACAATCAAGCCGTACACACAGTTTGGATATGCCTCTATTACAATCTATCGTGCATATCAATGAAGATCAAAAAGAGCTGATATTCCGTAAATTTTGGCAATATTTTGATGGGTTCATTGATAATAAAACAGTTATGATTTGGGGCGGTAGTTATAAATCAGGTTCAGGACGTACCGCTGGTTCAGCTATTCATCCGTTGTTAGCATTACTGTGGTCTTATAATATTCGCACACTGGTTTATAGCGATAAGGCACAGCATGAACTTGCCGAGCTCTATCAGCAACAGCCATTGCTTGAGCTTATTATTAGTCCCTATCAACAGCTTTGCGATACCCATGCTATTTTCATCGTTAGTTGGTCACCGCGAGATCAATTAGATATTGCCAAAATCAATCAGCAAGCCATGCCAGTATTTGATGCGCAAAATGCCCTGACATGCTCGCAAATTAATAGCTTAATAGGTGACTATATGGGTATTGGTCGAACTAAATAGTTTGATTTAAGGTTTTCTGTGTATAGAAAAAAGGCTCGCTAATACTCATTAGCGAGCCTTTTTCGACTGACAATCAGAATGATTTTTACTGAGTTAATGACTTTATGCTGGTACGGCACCTTGCGTTGCTAGCCATTGCTGAATTTCTTGAGTTTTAGCAGCCAGTAACGGCTGCTCACCGCGACTTTCGATATTCAATCTGATAAGCGGCTCAGTATTCGATGCTCGCAAATTAAAGCGCCATTCGCCAAAACTCAGACTTAAACCATCGAGTGTTGATTTAATTGGTTGCTCGTTGCTGAATTTATCTTCAATTGCGCTAATAATTGTTGGTGCGTCATAGGTTGTAAGACGAAAGTTTAGTTCACCTGAGCTAGGATAGGCGGCAATATAGCCTGTGACCAATTCGGATAGTGTTTTACCAGTGATAGACAACAGTTCAATGGTCAATAACCATGGAATCATGCCACTGTCGCAATAGAAGAAGTCGCGGAAATAGTGATGTGCGGACATTTCACCGCCATATACAGCACCTGAGTCCCGCATGACTTGCTTGATAAATGAGTGTCCAGATTTACTAATGACAGCCTTACCGTTGTGTTCCTCTATCACTGCTTCGGTGTTATAAATCACTCGTGGATCATAGACGATTGATTCACTCGGGTATTTGTTCAAAAAAGCTTGAGCGAGCATACCGACGATATAGCTACCATCAATAAATTCGCCATGTTCATCGAATAGGAAGCAGCGATCAAAGTCACCATCAAAAGCGATGCCAAGATCTGCGTTATTTTCCAAAACGGCTTGCTGGGTAGCCACTCTATTGGCTTCGATCATTGGGTTGGGGATGCTGTTAGGAAAGCTACCATCTGGTGTATGATGCAGTTTAATGACTTCAATCGGTGCATCTGCTTGTGCTAATTTATCTATTAATAAATCGACCACAGGACCTGCGCTACCATTGCCTGAATTAACGACCAGTTTGAGTGGTTTTAGTTTATCAGTATCGATAAAAGTCATAACATGATCGATGTACGCGCTTTTATCCGTCAATAACTGCAATTTGCCTGATTGATTGTCAGTCGTGAACTGCCCAGATTCTGCCAGTGCTTGAATCTCTGCCAACCCATCATCGGCGCTGATTGGTTTTGAATGTTCTTTAACCAGTTTTAGGCCATTATAATTGATAGGGTTATGACTGGCAGTCACTTCGATACCACCTAACGCCTGATAGTGACTGGTGGCAAAATATACTTCTTCAGTACCACTCATACCCAAGTCAATCACATCAACGCCTGCATCCATCATACCTGTGATAGCTGCTTGCTTTAACTGCTCACTAGAGTGGCGAATATCACTACCGATAACGATAGCAGGTTTTAGAGTTGCCATATCATTGACTTGGGTTTGAGCCGCTGCCTGATAACGCTGATATAAAATCTGCGCAAAGGCACGCCCAATACGGTAAGTAATCTCTTCATCCAGATTAACGCCAAGCTCACCACGTATATCATAAGCTTTGAATGAGCTGATCGTAATAGGGTCGAATGTCGCAGCTGGTTGATAGCTGGTGGTCGCAGAAGTGGGCATAATGATAAAGTTCCTCGCGCATGAGCAGTGGTAAAATGAAGTCGTCAGTAGCACAATTATAAGCCAAGCTGTGTTCAATGATACACTAACTATTAAACGAATCAGCAAACAATACATAAAACGATAAGAGCTATCCTTATGAGTATTTCAGACAATAAAATTACCGTGCCTAAGCCCGTGCAAGGAACGCCAGACGCTACTGGCGAGCTTGATGATTTGTTAGCGTTGATGGCACGACTAAGGACAGACTGTCCGTGGGACAAAAAGCAAACCAACCATAGCCTTATTCCGTATGCCATCGAAGAGGCTTACGAGCTAGGCGAAGCGGTACAAAGCGACGATGATGAAGACATCAAAGGTGAGCTTGGCGATGTGCTGCTGCAAGTGGTGTTTCATTGTCAGATGTATGCGGAGCAAGGGCGCTTTGATATGAGCGATGTTATCAGTACTTTGCAAGAGAAGCTGGTTCGCCGTCATCCACATGTGTTTGAAGCCGAAACGCTCAAAGACGATGCGGCAGTAAAAGTACGCTGGGACGAAATCAAGCTCGAGGAACAGCAGGCACGCGAAGCACGTGGTAAATCGAAACGACGCTTAGACCAAGTCAAAGCGGGTAGCGCATTGATGCAGGCGCAAGATGTACAAAAGCAAGCGTCAAAGTTGGGTTTTGATTGGGAAGGTATTGCAGGTGCTGTAGATAAGCTAGACGAAGAGATTGCTGAGCTAAAACATGAGCTAACAGATAAGTCTACAATCGAGGTCAAAGCAAATATCAGAGAAGTCGAAAAGGAATTAGGCGACTGTATGTTTGCACTCGTGAACGTTGCACGCAAACTAAATTTGGATGCAGAAGCGGCTACCTTAACCTGCGTGCACAAGTTTAAATCTCGCTTTGGTTATATTGAGGAGCAGCTAGAACTCTCTGGCAAGCGTATTGAAGACAGCGATATAACAGAAATGGATGCACTGTGGGAAGCGGCGAAACGACATGAACGCTCATCGTAAATTTTCATTTACCAGCTTACTGACGACCACCGCTTTTAGTCTCCTATTATCTGTAGTCGCACTCAATAACGCCAATGCAGATCCTTGTTTTGACGACCCTCAGCGTGCCTATAAATATTTAATAGAAAAAGAACAAGCTATCACACAAGCGCGTAAGCAAAAAGTCATCAATATCAATCGAGCCAATGAAGGCGATCTGGTTTCGTTGGATGGTATCGGCAGCAGTAAAGCACAGGCGATAATTTTATATCGTGACATGTTTGGCGATTTTGAGACAGTGAATGAGTTGGCAAAGGTGAAAGGTATCGGTGCAAAAACAGTCGAGAAAAACCAAAGACGTTTAAGCGTGCGTGATTAATTATGGTGTTTTGCATTAATTAACCCCAATATTGACAAAATAGCATGTAAGTAAATGTCATAACACCCCCAGTAGGTCCAAAATTTGTTAAACTAGCGGGTACATCCGCCTGATAAACGCTGTGTTATTCAGGGGTAGTTAAAGAATACCGGCGAGGAGTAGATGCATGGCCGAGCGTGCCGCCAAGCAGTTAGAACTGAACAAATCTGAATTACCCAATTCCATTACTGAAGTGATTGCCACATTGACCCGTGCTGGGTTTGATGCGTATATCGTCGGTGGTGGGGTGCGCGATACTTTATTAGGTCTGCGCCCGAAAGACTTTGATGCTGTCACCGATGCCAAGCCGCATGAGATTAAAGATGTCTTTGGTAAGCGCTGCCGCATTATCGGTCGCCGCTTCCAGTTAGCGCATGTGTATTCAGGTCGCGAGTTGATTGAAGTTGCTACTTTCCGTGGTCCACCAACCAGTGATGCTAATACCAATCAAGACGGTATGATTCTGCGCGACAATGTTTGGGGCGATATTCAACAAGATTTCTCCCGTCGCGATTTCTCTATTAATGCGCTTTATTATCAACCGCTCAAAGGCATCGTCCATGATTTCTGCGGCGCGCTTGATGATATTGATAACAGAATCATTCGTCTATTGGGCAATGCGCCAGTACGTATCGAAGAAGATCCTGTGCGCTTGTTACGTGCCTTACGTTTCAAAGCCAAGTTGGGTTTTGAGTTTGATGAAGCGTTGTCTGCTCAATTTAATGATGGGAACTGGGCGCTGCTTGAGCAAATATCACCGCATCGTCTCTATGATGAAACGCAAAAGATGTTTACCGGTGGCTATCTAGTACCCCTATTGCCACTATTATTTGAGTCAGGTGCGATTGATAGTCTCATTATCTATCCCCCATCTGAGCCAAGCGCTTTAGTCAATCAGGTAGCTATCAATACCGATAAGCGTATTGCAGCGGGCAAGAGTATCAACCCTGCGTTCTTCTATGCTGCCTTACTGTGGGAAAATTACCTACATCAATTGGCAAAAGCCAAGAAACGTAATATGCCGTTTGCCGAAGCGCAAATGCATGCTGCTGGTAAAGTCATCGACCGTCAGCGTATCAAAACCGCTATTCCGAAATTTGCTGAGCAATTTATCCGTGATATTTGGATATTGCAGCCAAAACTTGCAGCTCCGCGCAGCAAACAAATCGTCCAGCTATCTGAGCATCCGCGCTTCCGTGCGGGCTTTGACTTTTTGTTGTTGCGTGAGCAATGTGGTGATGCAGAGCATCCGCTATCAGAGTCAACCAACGATATGGGTGACTGGTGGCAGACGTATCAAACCTTGTCTGAACAAGAGCAGCAGCAGGCGATTGATGAATTTGATGAAAATATTCGCCGAGGCGCTTATAAAAAAGGGCAACGTGGTCGCGGACGTAATCGTCAAGAATCAAAAACACAGACTACTGATAACGCAGCACCTAATCAGAACAGTACAAAGCAAAACAAAGCCGATGACCGTGCTGAAAAAGGTAGAAATGATCAAACAATGGTAAATGATTCGTCAAATATTCCAGCCCGTCGTCGCCGTGCTGCAAGCCAAACTAAAGCTGGCCGCACTGACAGCGGAAGACACAACGTGCAGCAAGTAGAGCAAGACAATAACGAGCTTGCTCAGCTACAGCTGTTGTCTCTTGCTAATAATAAACAATCGGCAAGTCAGCAGGTGAAGCCTAAGCCATTATTTGTTATCGAGCACGAAAACGTTGTGCCACCATTGCAGAAGCAGCTGTCAGCTGATGATACGTCGAAGCGCAGCAAAGCACCTGTACGAAAGCAAGCATCAATCAATCAAGATGCATCAAAGCAAGGGGTTAAAGCCGAGCGCGTAAATAGTAGCACTCAGCCGTCTAATACCAGCCAGCCAGAAGCTCAAGCGTCAGCTAGACCAACTCGCTCGATCGCAAGATCACCTGCGTTAGTCAGTATGAATAACGAGCCGATTCCGCATAAGCGTCGCCGTCGTCAACCTACTGTAGATAGTGCGAGCAACATCGAAGTACAAGGCAATAGCGATGCGAAGGGCGGTAATGGTAAAGCACAGCCAGCAGCGAAGTATGCGAAAAAAGCGCCTAAACCTGCAGTTGAAGCGTCTGATAAAAGCGATACTAAAAGTGTAAAGGAAGTAGGTAGCAAGGCAGTAGATAGTAAAGACGCGACAAAAACCGCTGCACCTGCGAGAGCCAAGAAATCGGTGAAAGCAACTACTGCAAAGGCTGCTAAAGCGAAGCAAGATACGAATGATCAGATACCTGCTGTGAAAATAACTGATAACAAAGGCCCTGTACCATCGAAGCGCCGCCGCCGTCAGCCTAGTACTGAAAGCGTATAATATGGATAACAGTATAGATAATAGTAACTGGGTTACCTGTTATGTGGGCTTGGGTAGCAACCTCGCTAATGAGCTGGGTTCGCCTGCCGATCATTTGCAGCAAGCGCTTGCAGTAATGCGAGCATATGAGCAAGTACGCGAAGTAAGTGTATCTTCTTTTTACGCTTCAGCACCGATGGGGCCACAAGACCAGCCAGATTTTGTTAATGCAGTGGCTGGTTTTGAGACGACACTTACCCCTTATGAGCTGCTTGCTTTTTGTCAGCAGTTAGAGAGCATGGCCAAGCGAGCACGTTTACGCCGTTGGGGCGAACGTAGTCTGGACGTTGATATTTTGCTATACGGTGAGATACAGATTACTGATCCAACACTGACAATACCGCATGCTGGTTTAAGTGAGCGCAATTTTGTCTTAATACCACTGCGAGAATTGGCGCCAAACTTAACCATCGCCGGTAAGTCGATAGGTGACTATTCCCAAAGTCGCGATTGGACAGGTTTAACATTACTATCAAGCGATTGATTATAAGTAATTGATGCTAAGTGATAGACGTTAAATGTTTGAAAGATTCGTCTAACGTATTTCAAGCATAGCTCTGATAGTAAAAATATTGATAATCAAAGGCATTGCAGATTAATTGAGGGTCATATGACAACATTATCTACTCTAAATAAATTTAAGAAAGAAGGTACCAAGTTCACTTGCTTGACCTGTTATGACTCGATGTTTGCACGAATGATGGAAAAAGCCGAAATTGATACGATTTTAATTGGGGATAGCTTGGGCATGGTTGTACAAGGTCATGACTCAACACTACCTGTGACAGTTAATGATATGGCTTATCACACTGCTAATATTGCCCGTAGTAACAAACACGCGTTGATATTGGCTGATCTGCCGTTTATGAGTTATGTGACATTGCCGGAAGCCGTCACTAATAGTCGCACGCTAATGCAAGCAGGAGCGCATGTGATAAAAATCGAAGGCGGCAGTGAGCTTTGTGAATTGGTAACGACCTTGGCACAAGCAGGTACACCAACTTGTGTACATCTTGGTTTGACTCCGCAGTCTGTCAACGTGTTTGGTGGTTATAAAATTCAAGGTCGCGGTGATGAGGCGGCTGATAAACTACTTTCAGATGCTAAGGCAGTCGTTGACGCTGGCGCTGCACTGCTAGTATTAGAATGTGTTCCAGCCGCGCTTGCAAAAGCCGTTACTGAAGCTGTTGCCGTGCCAGTTATTGGTATTGGTGCTGGAGCCGATACTGATGGTCAGGTATTGGTTATGCATGACATGCTAGGTATGGCGCATGGCCGAGTTCCACGTTTTATTCATGACTTTTTAACCGATGAGCGTAATAGCGCACACAGTATCGAAGGTGCTTTTGCGCTCTATCAGCAGTCAGTACGCGAAGGTAGCTTCCCGACTGAGCAGCACCAATTTAGCTGATTTTGAAGTTATTAAAGTTATTGAATAACAGAACGTCTGAATAGAAGAAAAGTAATCATGTCTCCAATTATTCATCATGATATCTCGTCACTACGTGAAGCGCTGCAGCCTTATCGTGGTCAACAAAGTGACAAACAAGACTGTCAGCAGCGCATTGCGTTAGTACCAACGATGGGTAATCTGCATAACGGTCATCTTGAGCTGGTAAAAATTGCCAAACAGCATGCAGATATAGTGGTGGTCAGTATCTTCGTTAACCCTACTCAGTTTGGCGTTGGGGAAGATTTTGACAGCTATCCGCGTACATTAGATGCAGACGTAGCTAAGCTTGCGACAGTGGATGCAGATTATGTGTTTGCACCTAGCATTGATGCAATGTACCCAGTATTACCACCACCTACTGCTGTGTTGGCAGGGGCTATTGCCAATCAGTTATGTGGTCAATCACGTCCTGGACACTTTGATGGTGTTGGTATTGTTGTCGCTAAATTATTCAATATCGTACAACCAGATGTGGCAGTATTTGGACAAAAAGACTATCAGCAGCTTGCTATCATTAAGCAGTTGGTACGTGACTTGAGTTATCCTATTAATATCATCGGCGCGCCTATTGTTCGTGCTGATGATGGCTTAGCGCTATCATCGCGCAATCAATACTTAAGTGCAAATGAGCGACAAGTAGCTCCTGTATTACATCAAGCATTGCAAGAATTAGCGCAGCGTTTGAAAAGTACGGCTCTTAGTCAGCAAGCATTTGATAAGCTATTAGTAGATACGCGGACACGTATTAGTGACGCAGGTTTTATTATTGATTATCTGGAAATAAAGACTGAGGAGTTAGGTTCTGTCGTAAGTGACTCTAAAGCCTTTAATATAGAGAACAAAAACATCGTTATTTTAGTTGCAGCGTGGCTAGGAAAAGCGCGTTTGTTGGACAATCAGTTGGTAGTGGTAAATTAGCTTTTATGACATAGCAGTAGACTAGATACAATAGACTTGGATGAGTAGATCATGGGTGTAAGTCAGGATCAAAATAGTAATGCAGCAGCAACGATAGCGGATCAGACGTCTACGAATAAGCTCAGTATATTGGTGGTCTCAGGGCGTTCGGGATCTGGTAAAACCTCAGTATTGAATATCTTAGAAGATCTAGGCTATTACTCTATTGATAATTTGCCGCTGTCTTTATTACCTAATGCTGCTCATAAACTGGTTAATGAAAGCGGCATTCATCGTATTGCGCTTGGTGTCGATATTCGAACGCCACGTGCGGATTTATCTAACTTTGCAGTGACATATGCTTCTCTCAAGGAAACTTATGGGTCGCATGCGGTACAAATTTTATATGTGACTGCACAAGAGAGTACGCTGATAGCCCGTTTTAATGCGACGCGACGCGTACATCCTCTAATGTCACAAGATATTGATAGTGATAACGCTAAACATATTGCCTTTAATTTACCCGCTGCTATCAAAAAAGAAGTTGAGCTATTAGAGCCAATTGCTGGTCATGCTGATATTAGGATTGATACCAGTAGCCTAAATATCCATCAGTTAAAAGACAGCTTGCGTGAACACATAGGCATGGACAACCAGATTTTCATCAATCTACTGTCTTTCGGTTTTAAATACGGTAGCCCTATCGATGCTGACTTTGTATTCGATGTTAGGATTTTACCGAATCCGCACTGGAACCCTAAGTTACGTGACTCGACAGGATTAGATACCGAAGTAGGCGCATTCTTCTCAGATTATCCAGAAGTAGCAGAAATGATGGGTGATATCGATAAGTTTTTGACCCGTTGGCTACCAGAGTTTTTGCACAATAATCGTCATACGGTCACGGTTGCCATAGGCTGTACAGGCGGCAAACATCGCTCTGTTTTTATCACTGATCATCTACAACGCTGCCTTTCTGACGCCATGCCTAAAGGCGTGAAGGTATTGGCAAAACACCGCGAAAAAAGTCGCTGGTAGTGATATCAGACACTATTTAATTTATTAATTATTATTTTGGAAAGCTTTTATGATCGACTGGAAAGAACAGGATATGCGCGTTTCGCGCACAGAACTCAAAAAAGCCCATGAGCGCTTGCAGCAATTATCTATACCGCTTGCTAGCTTATCGAAAAAACAGCTAAAAGCCTTACCTGCCAGTGATTATTTTATGGCAGAGCTAATGGCATTGGCTGATATTACTAGCGCAAATGCTCGTAATCGTCAGACCAAACGTGTTGGCAAGCTTATGATTGAAGAGAATCGCCATGAGCTGATAAAAGCACTGTTTGATGCCTTTTTTCCTAAAGAGCAAGTCTCAAAAATAGAGAGCTGGTACGAGCGTTTAAATATCAATGATGAAGGTACACTTAAGCAGTTTGTGAAGCAATATAAAGCTTCTGAGCACCACAGTATGTATCAGTTACTATTGTGGATAGAGTATGCCAAACACATGCAAGATGATGAGTTGTTGGCAGAATCTAAAGCAGATTTGGCAAGCTATATACGTGAAGTGGCTATTTTATCGCAGCTGAAGAAATAACATCTATATACCAAGCTTGAAATCTATTAATTAGAATTTTACTAGTTGAAAGACTAGCAATTAAATAATGAGTAATTAAAAGACGTATAGCTAAAAGGTTAAGATGCAAAAAAGCCAATCAATATATGATTGGCTTTTTTGTGCACAACATACAGATATGCTGTACGTCATGTGAGTTATTCAAGTACTTATGGCTTGAATTATTTCTTTTCAGCGCGAGTTTTGTCAACTAAGTAGTCAACAACTTTAGCGACTTTAGCGTTTTCACCAGTTACTACATATTTGCCTTGTACCACGACAGATGGAACACCAGTGATTTGATAACGCTTGGCGCCTTCTTGAGAGCGACCGATTTTCGTACCAACAGCGAACGAGTTATATAGGCTGTTAAATTTCTTTTCATCAACACCTTTTGATGCATACCATTTGCTTAGTGACGCTTGGTCAAACAGTTTTTTACCATCTTTATGGATAGCGTCAAATAATGCGTCATGAGTTTTGCTTTCAAAGCCTAAAAGCTGAGCCGCATAGAAACCGCGAGCATTGGCTTCCCAAACAGGGTTAAGTGCTGCTGGTGTCTTGAAGAATGCAACATCTTTGTCTTTGGTTTTTGCCCATTTTTCCATGTGCGGGTTAAGCGCATTACAATGTGGGCAGCCATACCAAAAGAATTCACGAACAATGATAGCATCACCGCTGATTTTCTCTGGGTTGTCTAGCACACGGTAATCTTTTCCAGCGACATAGTCTGCAGCTTGTGCGCCCATAGAGGCAAGTCCAATGGCCATGGCTAGACCAGTCAGTGTGATGACACGTTTCATACTTTATCCTTGAGGTGTGGAGACTTAGAATGGGTTAAGAGGTTGGTGTCTATATGGTTGTTAAACATGTGACACTTTAAAATATATAGCTTTTAAAGCGTCTAAACCAGACAGTGTCGAGTATAATCGAACAATAGCAAAGTATCGACTATGATAACGTAAAATGTATGTACTTGTGAATCGCATTCTTAACCGATAGTTGTAAAGCTGTTAGCTATTATTTAAGGTATATTGCTTGTTACTTTCTGAACCTACTGTTTCTCAAACGTCTGCTTTATTTCTATATGGAATTTAAGAGATTTAAAAGTATCAGGATGCGATATTGTCACGAAGATATGTATCTTTTCTATATCAAGATACTGCCCAAAAAACAGGGTAAAGTTTGAGCCTATTCACAATCGGTGACGATGTGCTTACGACAAAACTGCTACTCTCATGCTAATATTAAGCACATAATCGTGCACTGTAAACGATAATAACGATAGTGACAATCAAGGAATATACCATGAGCTCTGCTTTAAATTCTTCATCAACTTCAAATGATCAAAATAATAATAGCGCTTTCAATAGTACAGAGTCTACCACCATCAACGTAGATCCTAGCGAAGTCGAAAAATTTAATAACTTGGCGAGTGAGTGGTGGAGCAACACAGGGGCGTTTGCAACGCTACACGAGATCAATCCATTACGTTTAAACTGGATAGAAGAAAACGTCAAACGTGGCTATCAACACGCTGCTAATAAAACCGCTGAGCAAGGACTTGCTGGCAAAAAAGTACTCGATGTAGGGTGCGGCGGCGGAATATTGTCAGAATCTATGGCACGCCGCGGTGCTGATGTGACAGGGATTGATTTAGGTACAGAGAACCTAAAAGCTGCTGCGTTACATGCAGAGCAAAGTCAGTTAGAGAGCACGCTTCGTTATCAGCATATACCTGTTGAAGTGTTGGCAAAAACACATGCTGGTCAGTTTGATGTGGTGACGTGCATGGAGATGCTAGAGCACGTGCCAGATCCTAGCTCGATTGTGCAAGCTTGTTATGAGTTGCTGGCTCCTGGCGGCGTCTGTGTACTATCAACGATTAATCGCAATCCTAAGTCTTATCTGTTTGCCATCGTTGGTGCAGAGTATGTGCTGCGATTGCTTGATCGCGGCACCCACGACTATGCCAAATTTATCACGCCAGCTGAATTAGACAAAATGGCCCTTAATACTGGATTTGTTCGTCAGGATATTATCGGTTTACATTATAATCCGCTGACCAAACGCTACTGGCTTGCCCAAAATGTCGATGTTAATTATATGATAGCCGTACAAAAGCCACTGGTTTAATGCTGCACGCAGCCATTTATTTGCCATACTTTCACTAAACATGTCATCAATCTCAAGAGCATCCACTATGACCCAATTTGTAAAAGCTGTTTTATTTGACCTTGATGGGACATTAATCGATACTGCTGCTGATTTTGTTCGTATCATTGGTAAAATGAGTCTCGAAAATAATTGGCAGGCACCGCCTGAAGCGGAAATCCGCGAGCAAGTCTCTGCGGGTGCCTCGGCCATGGTGCAATTGATGCTAAGACATAACGATCAACTCGAAGTCAGCGAGGAAGCGTTGCTTGAGTTTCGTCAGCAGTTCTTAGATGATTATGAAGCAGATATTTGTGTCGATAGCTGCGTGTTTCAGGCGCTTGAAGCGGTACTGACTGAGCTTGAAGCAAAGGGTGTGCCATGGGGTATCGTTACCAACAAGCCACGTTATTTGGCCGAAAAGCTATTAAGTGAGATGCAACTGGATCAACGCTGTGCGGTTTTGGTCTGTCCAGATGATGTATCACGTACCAAACCAGATCCAGAGCCAATGTATATGGCGCTAGAAAAACTGGGTATTCCACGAGGGGCAGCGGGCTGCGTACTCTATGTTGGTGACCATGTACGTGATATTGAAGCTGGCAACGCCGCTGGCATGCCAACGATTTTGGCCGCTTATGGGTATATTCCACCTGAAGATCAAAAGTCTTTGAAAAAATGGGGCGCCGACTATATTACGGATACGCCTGAGCAGTTAAATAAATTGCTGCTATCGTCTGGTAAGTTTGAGTATTTATAGACTGCTATATATCACCAGATTTACAAACATAAGCACATATCCTCAACGATTTAATGATAAGTAGTGAGCAATGCCATGAGTGACAATAATAATCAACCAGTCGATCCACAAGACAATAAACAAACTGTTCAGAGTCCTATTCAGCCTTTGACTCATGATGATATTCGTAGCTTTGTACCGTCAAGTAACTGCTTAGATGGCAAGACTATTTTGGTGACTGGTGCAGGGGATGGTATAGGCCGCGTTGCGGCATTGACCTATGCTCGTTATGGCGCCACTGTCTTATTGTTAGGACGCACTAGTAGCAAGCTTGAATATGTCTACGATGAGATTGAAAGCCTTGGCGGTAAGCAGCCTGCTATGTTGCCGATGAACTTAGAAGGGGCGACTTACGCTGAAATGCAGCAGCTCGAAGGGCTAATCAATAAAGAAGTCGGCCAGTTAGATGGTATCTTACATAATGCTGGTGTATTAGGACAATTGACGCCGCTTGAGATGTATGATGTCGATACTTTCGCCCAAGTGATGAAAGTCAATTTCACAGCGACTTTTATGCTGACTCAAGCGCTATTGCCGCTATTAAAAGATGCTGATCATGGCTCTGTTGTCTTTACCTCTAGCACTGTAGGTACACATCCTCGCGCATTTTGGGGTGCTTATGCACTCTCCAAACAAGCAGTAGAAGGTATGAGTGATATCTTTACTCAAGAGACGCAGAACACAACCAATCTACGTTTTAACTGCGTTAATCCAGGTGGTACTCGTACCAATATGCGCGCACATGCGTATCCAGGTGAAAATCCTATGAGCTTAAAAACACCTGAAGATATCATGGCAGGCTATGTCTGTCTGATGAGTGACGAAAGTATTGGCGTACGCGGTCAGGTCATTAAGCTACAACCTAAAGATTAGTAGCGAAATTTTAAGTTGAGTCGAAATAACGACGTCATTCTTTATTGATGGTTTTATACACTATCGCAGGTTGCAATTAACCATGGCTAGCCCCATCTATTTGTTATTAAAGACATTTGTATTGTTTAATTATAATGAATAAAAAAATAGGATAAGATTATGGCAGGTGGCTGGTCAAGAGATGGTGCTGAGCACGAACAAATGGATGCAACGGTAAATGATGCATTGGAACGCGCGCGACGTTCGTTACCGACAGGTGTAAGTGCTGAGCTGTGTGACGAATGTGGTAAGCCTATTCCAGAGGCAAGGCGACTGGCAGTGCCCGGTATTCAGCATTGTGTTAGCTGTCAGACGGAGCTCGAGCAAGAGGCAAAAGCGGCTGAGCTGTTTAATCGTCGTGGTAGTAAAGACAGTCAATTGCGTTAAAAAATAGTTAGGGCGTGTCCTCAATTCAATCGATAGTCATCTAAATGGGTTAAAAATGGCTAAATCTTGCCAAACGGCGTCAAATAGCTGAATAATATCTCGATATTATCTGCGCTATTTTCCTTGTTTGACTGCGATTTATCTCATTTTTATCATCATTTTTAAAATGAGGACACGCCCTAGTTGCGTTGAAAAAAGAAAGGGCGGACATTGCTAGATAAAATAGCAATGTTCGTTTTTTTATGTCTACTGCTATATGACCAGCGCCATCAGTTCGCGATCGCACTCTTCCCAATCTATTAATACTGATGACGCTTTGGCATCATTCTCAGCTTCTGATTTTTCTGTAGCTTTATCGACAGCATTTGTATCGACAGTATTGCCTAATTGCAAAATAATTTCCAATCGACTATCCGTCTGTGGGTCGATAGTTCTAGTAGTTAGACTACCAGGGTTAAAATTGATCTGCATCCAGCCATCAGAAGTATGCACCACGCCTTTGATACGTTGCCAGTTTGGCAAGGCTAATAACCAATTCTGTAAATCATCAGCGTTTAGTATGTAGTGTGCAGGTAGTCGCCATCCAGCCAATTGAAAATCTTGCTGCTCTTCATGGTAGCGATAGGGGAGATCACTATCAGCACTGGTCTGAGGATTGGCCTGAGCCTCGGTCTCATCGGTAGAAGCACTCGATGATGGCACAGTTGATAAAGAATTGGCTTGAGACTGTAAACCAATCATCGATTTTTTAGGATGAGCGATATTAACTTTTCGTTGATTCGAAATGATAGAGCTAGGCTGATTCATTTGGTCGTTTAACGTTTTAGAGTATGCATCTGCTACAAGACTATCTGAGGAATGAACGTCTGATGAATGGACCTCTGATGAGTCTGTTGCCTCAGATGCCGTTAGCCCTGATACTGACCAAATGATTTTTACTTGTGAATTTAGCTTGGTTATCCATTCTACTAAGACTTGTTTTTCGCTCGTATCTAATTGGACATAACGATTGATTATCAGCACATCAGCATCACGGACATGCGCTTGATAACCGTCATGATCACGATATTTAATCTGTTGCCACTGCTCGCCACTCAGTACGGTTATCACCGCATTCATCTTTAGGGCAGTTTGCCAATGCGGCGCACTAAGTTGTAGTATCAGCTCACGTGGATGTGCCAAACCTGTGGGCTCAATGAGTAATCGCTGTGGATGATGGTCACTGAGCAGGCGACTGATCGCAATTTGTAAGGGCAGCTGACTGGTGCAGCAAATACAGCCACCACTGACCTCACGAATGGCGATATTTTCTTGCTCAAGCTCGTTAGCTTGGGAGCTTGTTAGAAGTGCACCATCAATACCGATACGGCCAAACTCATTGATTAAGAGAGCCCAGCGCTCGTCATTCGGTTTTGTAGCCAGTAACTGATTAATTACGGTGGTTTTGCCCGCACCTAAAAACCCTGTCACTAACGTGCAGGGTATGTTTTGAAAAATAATTGGGTTTTTCACAAATAGGCTCATCATATTGGCGCGTGTTTGTGAGTAAACAAACACGGCCTATATTAAAAGGAATTAGATCAGTCAAAAGTTATTCACTCTTGATGGTTTCTACCTCGGCTTCATCAGGAACGAACACGTAGCCAACGCCCCATACGGTCTGAATATAACGCGCTTGTGAAGGGTTGTCTTCAATCAGACGACGCAGACGTGATACTTGGACGTCAATAGAACGCTCCATCGCACCCCATTCACGACCACGGGCAAGGTTCATCAACTTATCACGGGTCAATGGCTCACGTGGATGCTGTACGAGCGCTTTTAGTACTGAAAACTCACCTGTTGTCAAAGTGACTACGTTACCATCGCGTTTAAGTGTACGTGTTGATAAATCTAATGTCCATGGACCAAACTCGACCACTTCCATTTGATGACTTGGCGCACCTGGCAACTCACGGTTTTGACGACGTAGTACAGCTTTAATACGAGCCAATAGCTCTTTTGGGTTAAAAGGCTTAGGCAGATAATCATCTGCACCCGCTTCTAGACCTGCGATACGGTCAGCATCGCCACCTTTGGCAGTCAGCATAATGATAGGAATATCTGCATTGTCCTCGCGCAGACGCTTACAGATACTGATACCGTCTTCGCCTGGCAGCATCAAATCAAGCACGACCAAAGAGAAAAGCTCACGTTGCATGAGTTTGTCCATCTGACTGCCGTCATGAGCGGTACGAACGACAAAACCGTCGTCTTCTAGGAAGCGTTGCAACAAAGAGCGCAGACGAGCATCGTCATCGACGACTAAAATACGCTGAGTCAACGTGTCAGGGCTGTTGTTATCAGTCATACAGGCATCCTTTTATAAAAATTATTGTTATCAGAAACTACAAGTAAATAGCTATGAGCAAAAACACTGCCACTAATTATCATTATTTAATTATTGGTTACGAATAAGCACTTCATAAAATTAAAAACTATTGTTCAATATGTCAGCACATATCAATATTTGTGTTATTGATACTTTAGTGTATAAGATTGCACCGAGAATTGCATCACCCATGATAATAAATGCTGTATGCGTTTGTTTAACAAGTCCATAGGATGTGTGTTATAGAACGATTTGCGTCCTAAAATGCGCAATAAATAACGAAAAGATAAAAAGGATTTTTATTCATGCAGCTTTTGCTATAATGCAAAGCTACATTTCTCAACGATTGATACGTATATGAGTAGCACTGATACCTTAACGTCATCTCAAACCTCGACAAATGCACAGGTTTTAGATGCAACCACACACGCGAATATTCACGACAAGCTTGCTCGCGCGCTTGGCATTAAGACTGCTCAAGTCAATGCGTTTGTCAAACTTTATGATGAAGGCGCGACGGTTCCTTTTATTGCGCGTTATCGCAAAGAAAAGACTCAGAATCTTGATGATGCGCAGCTGCGTGCTTTAGAGAAGTCGCTTAATTACGAGCGTGACATGGCAACACGTCGCCTCAAAATTACTGAGCTGCTAAGCACACAGGGCAATCTGACCGATGAGCTACAGACGCGTATCGATAATGCGACGTCTAAGCTTGAGCTTGAAGATATCTATCTGCCATATCGTCCGCGTCGTCGTTCACCTGCTGCCAAAGCTCGTGCCGCTGGTCTTGATACTGCTGCCCAAGCGGTCTTGACCCAAGAAATCACTCCGACGGATGCCTTGGCTGATTATCAAGTCCAGTCAAGTATCACTGATGACAGTGGTAATGAAATTGAGGTTGATTTTAGCGATATCGAAAAACAACTCGCTGGCGTACAAGCGATTATCGTTGATGAATGGACACAAGCATTGGGCTTGTTGGACAACTTACGCAGTGGTTTTGCCAAAACTGCCAGTATCGTATCGAGCGTTGCGAGCGAAGAAAAGCGCGAAGTTGGCGAAAAATTCAAAGACTACTTTGAGCATAGCGAAAGCCTTGCTCGCCTGCCAAATCATCGCCTATTAGCAATGTTGCGCGGTCGTCAAGAAAATGTCTTGGGTCTAAAAATTGAAGGCGAAGACGCACCATTTATTGAAAAAATCATCAGTCATTTCGATGTCGATGCCAAAGCGCCAGCAGCCCGCCGTGAGTTTTTATCAGAGGCAGCCAGTAGCTTGTGGAAAGACAAATGGCGTCCGCATATCGAGCACCGCTTGTTGACTGAAAAGCGCCTAGCCGCAGAAGCGGATGCGATTGATGTGTTCGCTAGCAACTTACAGCATTTGCTAATGTCTGCACCTGCAGGCCCTAAAGTAATCTTGGGTATCGATCCTGGTATCCGTCATGGCGTAAAAATGGCCATCGTCGATGCGCAGGGTCATGTCATGTCAGATAACGAAGAGAAACCTGTCATCGCGACAGTGTATCCGTTCGCACCTGATAATAAGATGGATGAAGCCAAAAAAGTCATCGATGAGCTATTAAGCACTTATAACGTTGATTTGGTCGCTATCGGTAATGGTACGGCAAGTCGCGAAACAGATGCGATGATCAAAGAGATTTTGGCTGCGAACGATGCATTAAAAGCCAAAGCTGTTATCGTTAATGAGTCGGGTGCGTCTGTTTATTCAGCGAGTGAACTTGCTAGTGATGAGCTGGCCAATCTAGACGTTTCTGTACGCGGAGCGGTTTCTATTGCTCGTCGCTTGCAGGATCCATTGTCAGAACTTGTTAAAGTTGATCCAAAAGCCATTGGTGTGGGTCAATATCAGCATGACGTCAATCAAAACCAGCTTGCAGACAGTCTGGATAAAGTAACTCAAGATAGCGTGAATGCCGTGGGTGTGGATGTGAATACAGCCAGTCCAGCTATCTTGGCTCACATCGCAGGTCTTAACCGCAATGTAGCGCAGCAAATCGTCACCTATCGCAAAGAGCACGGTGCATTTGATAGTCGTGAAGCGCTTAAAAATGTCCCACGTCTAGGCGCTAAGACATTTGAGCAAGCAGCTGGTTTCTTGCGTATTCATAATGGTAGCAATCCATTAGATGCCACTGGTGTGCATCCAGAGAGCTATGCATTGGTCGATAGCTTACTTGCACAAGCGGGCAAGCCGTTGTCAGAAGTCATCGGTAATGATGGCGTGTTAAATACGATTGATACGATTACATTGGCTGCTAATGACGATAATATCAGCGTAAAAGCGATTATCGAAGAGCTAGCTAAACCTGCTCGCGATCCTCGTCCTGAGTTTAAAACAGCTAATTTCCGTGATGACGTCAATAGCATCAAAGATTTGAGCGAAGGCATGACGTTAGAAGGGGTAGTCACTAACGTAACGGCCTTTGGTTGTTTCGTTGATGTTGGTGTACATCAGGATGGTTTGGTACATATCTCGCAGATGGCCAATGACTTTGTCGCAGATCCTATGAACCGTGTCAAACCTGGTGATATCGTTTCGGTTCGTGTTATCTCTATCGATGAAAAACGTGGTCGTATCGGCTTTAGCATGAAACCTGAATCTGAAAAACCTGTCCGTGCGGCTGCTAAGTCTACGACAGCTAGTATAGATGGTGAGAAAACCAGTCGTCCACGCAACAATACCAATAGTAATCGTCCAGCTGCTGACAAACGTCCGTCTAAGCCACGTGGCAAGCGTCAGGATAAAGACAACGCGAGCAATCGTAGTAAGCCAGTGAAAAATGATAAAGCTGAAGCCCCAAGTAAAATGGGTACACTCGGCGCTTTATTACAAGAAGCTGGTGTGACTAAAGCTAAGAAATAAATACTGCTAAAAATAGCTAAAATTTATAGTTGGGTATAACAAAAAAGGCAGCCATATGGCTGCCTTTTTACATAAGTAATACGCTTACAAACTAATCAAACCAACTACCTATCTGCTTAGCGTGATACAGCGATACGACGGTTTTCTTTAAACTGTACGTTTGCTGGCTGAGTAGCTAATAACTCACCACGCTTGTCTTTTTTCTTTTCTTGCAACGTACTAGCAGCATCTGCAACTTTGTTTTCAGTAGCCGCTTCACCTGCGATTAAAGGCTGATAGTCTGCATTGCTATGTTGCATGTTAGGCGCTTGAGCGTTCTGTACAGGAGCCTGAGCCGTTGTAGCATTAGTCATTGCTGCCGCATTGGCTGTTGCTTGAGCGTTGTTCATCAAAGCTGCGTTATCATCGCTTGCTGCATCATCCATATCGTCAGCTTCGTCATTCATTTCATCTGCTTCATTACCCATGTCCATATCGACATCAGCAGTGTTTGACTCTTCGACATCGACAGCGCCAGGTTGGGTCGCTAGCAACTCACCATCAGGACCTTCTATTTCGGCCTGTACAGTGCTCTCGACAGGAGCATTACGCATATCTGCTGGCATTAGATCGCTACTGTTAACGGGTGCTGCCATTGCCATAGTTGGTAATACAAGGGTAGCGCCGACGATTAGTGATAAAACATTCTTTTTCATTATAAAACTCCATGATACATAATTAGCAATAGTTAAAAACGATAACCCATATTCAACGATGAGCTGTTTTTATTTAAAGGTGTCTGTAAATACTGTATGCAAATTATCAACGATGTAGTTTATATTTCAGTAGCAAACTCATTAAGGTTCTAACAGTTTAATGTTTTCTTGTGACGTTATGAAACTGTCATGCTTAAAGTCTAGCTGGTATTTTAACTTCTAAATTTTTCAAAAACTCATTAGTAGCAAAGGTTGATTGTGTTATTAAAGCTGTTAATAAATGAGTCTGTTGACTATAAATATCTACCAATGTCTCTAGTATTCAACATATGAGTATTTGATTGCTTATAGTCGCTGTTCTATCTTAGCTAATTGTTATTAATAGTTTTTTGAGTGCTATCTATCAGTGCTATAGAGACTTCTTTTAAAAGTTTTTATTTATAATTCAAAACCAGTGTTTAGATAATTATCAGATTTTAGTACATAAGTTCTTTGATGATATACATTCAACTAAACTAATGTTTACATATAATTTTTCTACAATATTTATAAAACGATAGTAGCAATATTGGATTAATGGTTAGTATCATAAAGTATTAAATAATTGGGAAACAGAAACATTGTTCACCAAAAAAATACGTTGTTCTCAATTTAATCCTAGCTGAAATTTTAAAGTAGGTAATAAAAAACCGTATCTCGAAACCAAGATACGGTCATAAAAACATTGAGCCTTTGTTATCATTCAATAGATTAACTATCAATCACTTCAAAGCTAAGACCAGAATGTGCTTCTAAGCGAGTTATTAGCTTATCTCCCATCGCAGATGCTGGTGTCCAGAACCCACCGCCAACGTCTTCTTTGCTGATATCTTGTGCCAAGCATAATGCTGCCTGCGAAATCATGCGAGAGGTACTACCGTAACCAGGATCTCTATCACCTGTTACTTTAACGGTAATAGTGTCATTTTTGGCCGTTTGTCCAAAGTGACGAATATCAAAGTAGCCGTTTTCTTGCTCGTCTTTGGAAGGGCCTGAGCCAGCTTTTGGTAAGACGTGCTTGGATAGTAACTCGCGACTTGGTTTAATCATCATCGCAGTGGCAAAGCCTAATAAACCTGCGCTCATAGCATAGCTAGACAGTTTTCCTTTGACACCATCTTTCATCCACATTGCTTCGTCATACTTGAAATCGCGACCGTACTCATAGCTGAGTAATTGGTTAGTGCGATGGACGATACGCGTATTGATGGTGGCCATGACGAACGGTGCTAACCAGCGCTTATGATTGCTGTCATATACTGGTTTGCTGACATTGTCCTGACGTACGTTTGGTACATCGGTATCATCGTTTAACAAGTAAGGATTAGCCACTTGTTTTCGACGTGATTTATCTTCGCCAGCTTCTTCAAATATTGATGCCATCGATGCGATAGTACCGCCTGAGATGCCACCTTTCGCTGCTTTGACACGCATATGGATGACATTACAGGTCTCGCCGAACTTCTCTTCTGCCTTAGCTTGGGTAAAGTACGCGCCCAAATCTGACGGGATAGAGTCAAAACCACAAGAGTTAACAATACGGGCACCACTTTGCTTGGCAGTATCTTGGTACTTGTCCATCATATCTTTGATAAAAATGGCCTCACCAGTAAGATCGACATAATCTGTACCGTTTTCAGCACAGGATTTAATCAGTGGCTCACCATATTTCAGATATGGGCCTACAGTAGAGATGAGGACTTGAGTTTGCTTTGTCATCTTATCAAGGCTGGCAGCATCATTACTATTGGCGATAATAATGTCTACCTTACTCTCAAGTTTGGCCTGTAGCTTATTGAGCTTGTCTTCATCACGACCTGCGATCGCCCATGATACGTTCGAGCCATCTTCATTCTTATTATTTGATAAAAAATTGGTTAAATAGTGGGCAGTGATCTGACCGACGAAACTTGTCGCACCATATAGAACAACTGCATAAGGGCGTGTGTCGCCGCCGGTTTTTTGTGTAGGGTTTTCAGTATCCGTATTGGTATCCATATGTATTGTCCTTAATAGATTTGAGAAGAGGTGGATAGTAAACTATAAACCAAGTCGTTTGATTAGGTTAGGGGTTTGTGAGGTCGCTACAGTTTATAGTTTGCAACCAACTTTCCATAAATCATCGTATATAACGTGAGAAATTTAAAATAATTCTGCATACAGTTGGAAGAGTAGCGTTCAGTAAAAGAGTATTCAATAAAAGCACATAAAGCACATAAAGCACATTCAGGTAAAAAGCGCTTAGTTTGAGAACTCTCGGTTAAATAACGCTGTATTCAGAAATATAATTCTATTTCGAAAATATCATCTATTAAAGAAAAAGAGGTATGAGACATTAACAGTTACTACAAACTTTACATAACCTACCGATATTATTACTAAAATGAACGTTTTTTGGAGACGAACATTGCTAATCTATAAGCGTAAACAGTAATAACTAGCATTAGATAAAAACAAGTTAAATAGATGCTATATAAATTTTAATATCTGTTTTTTACCATTATTTGAGGAGAAGATTATGTTTCGTTGGGCTATTATTTTTGCAGTCATCGCATTATTAGCGAGTTTCCTAGGTTTCGGTGGTGTCGCAGGATTGTCTGCTAATTTGGCATACATTTTCTTAGCAGTCGCCGTTATTTTGTTTATCGTTGCCTTTGTCAGTCGTAAGATGTAAATACAGCTTATTATTATAAATACCTACTATAAAAAAGACCCTCAATTGAGGGTCTTTTTTTGTCTGCTTCAACTAGGGTAATAGGTATAGAACCAAGATAATCGGCATCTAGGCATACATTGTAGACTTGCCACTACAACCGTTTTGGCTGAATGATATGCTCCATGCGTTTGGCTAAACGAATATCTAGACTAGATATACCACCTGTATCGTGGTTGGTTAAACGAACTTCTACGATATTGTAGGTATTACGCCATTCAGGATGGTGCTCAAGCGCTTCAGCATGAAATGCCGCTTGATTCATAAAGCTCATAGCTTCGATAAAATCGCTGAAATGATATGTCTTGACGAGGCTATTGCCATCACGCTGCCAGCCAGCCAGCTCTTCTAGCTGTAGATTGATTTGTTTGTCAGATAAACTACTCATATTAATAACCTTTATTGTTATGTCGAATTGGTTTATTAAAAGTGGTGTTGGGGTATGTCTCCTATGCGAAATAAATATCTACATATTTTTCTGCTTCGCCCGATGTCACTTAACTGAGCCTCGTTAACGAATTAGTTGAATCTAGTTACTTAGCCAGTTAAATCAAATCTTGATACTCAGGATGTTTGCTAATGTATGATGCGACAAATGAGCATTGTGGTATCACTTTCTTGTCTTGCTCACGCGCATAATTCAATGCGTGCTTAACGAGTGCTGAACCAACGCCTTGACCGCCTAATTGCTGCGGTACGATAGTATGATCGTAGACCAACTTGTCAGCACTTTCCTGATAGCTAATATAACCTGTCTGACCATCGATAGAAGTCTCAAAACGTTTTGCTGCTTGATTATGAACAATTTCTAGATTTGGTTTAGAGGTTTGGTTACTCATTAATATACTCCATTTTTTATTAGTAATTAAATATTTTATTAATTTAATAGTGCCAGTTTAGTATGTGGGTTTGATGCTTAACAATCTAGACGCTTACCGTAATGGTTGATAGGACGACTGTTAACGTCATCTATGTATTCTGTCCTACCTTATCATGGCCGTATCTGGTTGCAAATCTGAATATGTCACCATGCATAAGATATGGCTTTACGAACGACTGGAGGTAAAAAGCGAGTGAGACCACCAGTGTTTTCTATCGCTAATTTGTTTTCTAAATTGGCCGCTGACCTATCATCTTTATGAGTAGTACTATCTGCATTTTCCACTGACTGTACATGGGCTTGCCATTCTTTTTCACTAGGTTTGCTAAAGTGATAAATACGTCCGAGTACTTGCTTGAGTTGCGTACCAAAGCGGCCAGTGTTATAGCTTAAACCATACTTACGGCATATGGCCTGTACCTGCGGCGCAATCTTTGCATAGTGGCCAGCTGGCATATCAGGAAATATATGATGCTCAATCTGATGAGATAAATTACCTGTCAAAAGATGGAACCATTTGCTGCCTTTGATATTGCTAGAGCCAAGGATTTGGCGTACATACCAGTCGCCTTTACTTTCATTGGCATCGAGATGGGTATAGATATGCGCTTGCTCAGTGAAATGCCCGCAAAAAATCACTGCCCACGTCCATAGATTGCGGACAGTGTTGGCAGTCATGTTACCGCTCAGCGTACTAAAGGCGCTACGACGACCTAGTGTCAGCGCTACCACAGACGGCAGTGCAATATAGTCTTTGCCTATTTGTCGTCCAATTTTGGCAAACAACGCGCGAGACTTCTGCTGCATGATTTTGTGCAGATCAGGGGAGTCAGCGTATTCATCTGCACTGATTTGGATGTCGTGAAAAGCTACCGCCCATTCAAAGCCAAATGCCAGTACCGCTGTACTAAACATATTGTAGCGATCTTCTGGTGTCCAAGGCTGCTCGTCAGTCACTCGAATCAAGTGATAGCCTACGTCATGATCACGACCAACAATATTGGTAAAAGTATGATGTAAATAATTATGAGAGTGTTGCCATAATGGAGCAGGGCAGACAATATCCCAGTCAAATTTTTGACTATTAAGGTGCGGGTGTTGCATCCAGTCATATTGACCATGCATGACATTATGACCCAGCTCCATATTGTTCAATATTTTGCTAAGGCTAAGTAAAGACGTTCCTAGTAGCCAAGTAGCGACTAGACTGCGTTTCGATGGCATACGCCCAGCCGCTGCAAGTAGACCACGGGCAATAACTTCACTATATACCACGGTGGCATATATCCGCTGTATGTAGCGTGCATCCTTACTGCCTAGCGAGTCCATAACGCTTTTATACAGGGCATTGAGCTCTACGGCTAAAGCATCACTTTGAAGCTTTGATAAAGGTGCGCCAGTCAACGTTGGGTAGCGAGTCCGTGTCGATGCGTCTGGCTGACCGCTATCATTGATTGCTTCATCATTAAGCTGCGAGTAAGGAGCTTGCGGCGTCAAAGGTGAAGGCGCGTTTTTTGCTAGCTGTGCATCGGAAAGTGGTGTCAAGATAGGCACAGCAGATTGTGGCATAGTAACGGGTGGTAGTAAGCGCATAAATAAATCCTTAACCGAAACGGCATGAATAAGCAGCACTGCATCCGGTTTGATAAGTTATCTGAGTTTTAGCCTATAAAGTAACGCTTGTCTTCTATTTCTCATAGGTTGTTTGGCATATGCTTTCTATTGAGCCAGTTGTTCTATTAAGCCAGTCATTAAACATCGAGAACCACATCAGTCATGGCAATATTGATGCAAGTCTGAATAGACTCGTAACCATCACCGCTCACTTTCCCTGTTTGGACATTTTTGACTACGCCACTGACTTTATTACAGCGGCACAATTGGCAAATGCCTTGCCGACAACCATATGCTAGCCGTACATCTGCATTTTCAGCCGCAGCCAGTATGGTCGTGTCACTGCTAAACTGTCGTTGCCGTGACCGCAAATAGACAGTGTGTTCTTCTACAGGTATCGTTTTATCGAATGTTTGATTGCTACCGTTATCAACATTAGCTAGGGCATTACCAAAGTTCTCTACGATGATGTTATCGCGCAGCTGTTTGTCTGTAGATAAGGTTATCTCTGCGGCGGCTTTATATAAGCCAGCTAATAACGCTTGTGAACCGCAGGCAAATATTTGCGTATCTGATAGAGGTAAGTTTAGCGACAGCAGGCTCTCTACACTTAAATATCGTGTGCCAGCCAAATAGGTAGTCGGCTCTTCAGTATGGATTAGATGATAAGTGAAGTCTGGATGAGTATCGTTCAGCTGTTGCCACTGATGTTGTAGTTTGGATGAAACAGTCCGACTATAATGCAATAGCGTCACCTGATGTCCATTACTCAGGGCTTGAGTGATAAGTCCGAGCATAGGCGTGATACCGCTACCACCAGCGATGAATAGCAAAGGAGTGAACTGCTTATTATCTGAGCCTTCCTGCACTACTATGGATGTTTGTCCCAAAGTGAAATGACCAAGTGGCAGACTTGTATCAACGACGCTAGCCAGTGGCATTTGCTTGGTTAAATAGTTAGATACCAACCCTTGCGGTTTAATCGCGATAGTTACCGTATGACGTCGGTCTGCCGTATGTCTCTCGGTAGCATCGTCGAGCCACCAGAGTTGTTGATGCGCCAAGCCCACTATCGAGTAGCTACGCTGGTGATAAACTCCATCGATACAAACGCGCAAATCGAGATATTGACCGCCTTGCCAACCACCCATCACCTTAGAAACCTGCTGTTTAAAGGCTCTATTGCTATCAAATCGAAGTGCTATCAAATCATCACTTAACGTATAGCGTGCGATCAGGCGTAACTTAGGCGTCGTCAATGACCAAAACGGATGTAAGCGCGCTCCGATAAAATCGACAAACGCACGTTGGACTATTTCAGGGCGATAGCCGTTGGCCATATTATCAGTACCTGTATGATTGCTATAAAGTAGATGTTGAGACGAACATAAAGTCAGATGATCAATAGATTTTGATAATCGAACACAAAATCGAGCCATTAGACCTTGTTAAGCCACACTAACATGCTAACGGCTATTGATTAAATTTGCGAAAGTTTTGATGCTATTTTTTGTGGTCTTTATAAAACGCTAATGAATCAAAATGTTAAGTTAGTTCATTAAGATAAGATCTCCTGAGTTACTTTTTAAAGCAAGTTTTATAGCCAAAGGGCATAGCCTGCTGTCAAAAACAGTAAAACAACTGGTAAAACAACCTGTCAGCTTGCAGGGTATGCGCCACAATGCGATAATGACCTATAATTTGTAACCCTGATTTTGAGGTACGGCACGCTTGGCATCATCGCTGAGTTGCATTTGCTGTTCTCTTCTATGCAGTCTATCGGAGTGTTAATGGCTCAATATATTTACACGATGAACAACGTGTCAAAACTTGTTCCCCCTAAGCGTGAAATCCTAAAAAATATCAACCTATCGTTTTTCCCTGGTGCCAAAATTGGTGTTTTGGGTATTAATGGTTCAGGTAAATCAACCTTGCTCCGTATCATGGCAGGCGTGGATACTGAGTTTAGTGGTGAAGCACGCGCGCAGGCAGGTACCAAAGTTGGCTATCTGCCACAGGAACCACAGCTAGATGATAGTAAAGACGTTCGTGGTAATGTCGAAGACGGCATGCGCGAAGCACTAGATGCGCTAGCACGTCTAGATGCTATCTATGCTGAATACGCAGAGCCTGATGCTGATTTTGATAAACTTGCTGAAGAGCAAGGCAAAATGGAAGATATCATCCAGTCTTGGGATGCGCACAACTTAAACAACCAGCTAGAAAAAGCAGCCGACGCGCTCCGTCTGCCACCATGGGATGCTGACGTTAGCAAACTGTCAGGTGGTGAGAAACGCCGTGTAGCACTATGCCGTCTGCTATTGTCGCGCCCTGACATGCTATTACTTGACGAACCGACCAACCATTTGGACGCCGAGTCTGTTGCATGGCTAGAGCAGTTCTTGCAGAACTACAGCGGTACTATCGTTGCCATTACCCATGATCGCTATTTCTTGGATAATGTAGCTCAGTGGATCTTGGAGCTTGACCGTGGCCATGGCTATCCGTATGAAGGCAACTATACTGAATGGCTAGAGCAAAAGAATACGCGTCTAGAGCAGCAGAACAAGCAAGAAGAATCATTTGCTAAAGCGCTGAAAAAAGAGCTTGAATGGATTCGCAAAAACCAAAAAGGCCAACAGGCCAAGTCTAAATCTCGTGTACAGCGTTTTGAAGAATTGAACTCAACTGAGTTCCAAAAACGTAATGAGACCTCTGAGATTTATATTCCACCTGGTCCACGTTTGGGTAACAAGGTTATTGAGATCAATGACATCTCTAAATCATTTGGCGATCGTCTGTTATATGAAAACCTAAGCTTTAACGTACCAGCTGGTGGTATCGTTGGTATTATTGGTCCAAATGGTGCGGGTAAAACCACGCTATTTAACATGATTACTGAGCGCGATACACCAGATACTGGTTCAGTTGATTTAGGTGAAAGTGTTAAAGTTGCCTATGTCGGTCAGGTACGTGATCATCTAGATGACAACAAAACCGTATGGGAAGAAGTTTCTGACGGCCTTGATATCATTACCGTTGGTGACTACACTACGCCAAGCCGTGCCTATATCGGACGTTTTAACTTTAAAGGCTCAGATCAGCAAAAGCACGTCGGTCAATTATCAGGTGGTGAGCGTAACCGTCTGCAATTGGCGAAAACGCTAAAGCAAGGCGCAAACGTATTGCTCCTCGATGAACCATCAAACGATTTGGATATCGAAACCTTACGTGCACTAGAGGATGCGATTCAAGTATTCCCAGGTACAGTAATGGTCGTATCGCATGATCGCTGGTTCCTTGATCGTATCGCGACTCATATCTTGGCATTCGAAGAAGAAGGCCCAGTTTGGTTCGATGGTAACTATACTGAGTTTGAAGCGTATCGTAAAAAGACAATGGGTGATGATGCCAGTCCTAAACGTGCCAAGTATAAGAAAATTACTAACTAATACGGCTGTTTAATATAATCCAATCCAAAAAAAGACCGCTAATCGTTAGCGGTCTTTTTTTGTTTAGCTTAAAATCTTAAAGGGTATGGGTAGTCGTTAAAATTAACGCTTACGCCCAAACTTACGCTGTTTTTTATTACTAATCTCAGTAATGGCGTGAGTGATTTCTTCTTCATCCAAACTAGCGACTTGCTGCAAGATTTGCATCATATCAGGCGTTAGTACGTACTTAGCATGATGAGCAATGTCATTAATACGATGATCGAAAGTCAGTATGCCTGTTTCATCATCTTTTTGTAGATAGTCAAGACGAGTCAGCGCACTAATGAAACTGGTGAACAAGGCGCGGTCAAAGAAATCGGGAATATCATCTGCATAGAGCACAGACAAACGTTGCCCAAGTAGGTGACATAGGTCAACAACTTCGTTTTCAGTTAAATTACCAGAGCCTTGCTGAGCAAGTAGAGCAAGCGTCATAAAGTAACGCTCAAGGCTTTGTCCAACTGGAGTCGCAAGCACTTGCAGCTGCTGATAGTGCTTACTATTAGACTCAGGAACGCTGAGCGTATCATCACCCAAGTCAACGATAAGTCCATGAGACAGCAGGTTATCAACTTTCTTATTAAGCGTATCAGCCAAGCCATGTGCTGGATAATATAAGAATAGCTCACTTTGTAAGAACGGATATAGCTGCTCAGCGATACTATCGAGACGGCTGCGTTTAATACGCCCGTTGCGTGCGACTAGCGCAGATAGGAACGACAGCAGGATAAAGACATGCAAAATGTTGTTGCGGAAGTAGCTTAGTAGTGCCGCCTGTTTACCTGCGACCTGAATAATATCGCCCAAGATATGCGGCGTACGCTCAATAAGTTTTAGCTTAATACCATAATCGATGATTTGCTGCGGCGTCATATCAGTGATAACCGTATCATCTGAGTAGACCAGCTGCTGAGCCAGACCTTGATACAAAGCGATTTGCTCACGGCAAATGTTTTCATCCAATGCCGCCTTCGGTGCCGATAGTAAAACTAATGACAATAGCGATACAGGAGTTACGACTGCAGCTTTATTGATATGCTGCATGACTTTCACGCCGATGTTATCGACCATAGCGCTGGTCTTTTCATCAAGCGGTGAGTCAGTACGATCAGATGGCAAACTATTGGCTGGCACATCGAATTTCGTCATAAAGTCGCTAAGATGCAACGGCGTACCAAAGCTTAAGTGCACATTACCAAAGATACGTTCGATTTTACGACCAACTTTGAGCAGCCCGATCAAAGACTCCGACTCTTTTGGTTTACCTTTTAGCTCACCGACATAAGTGCCGCCTTCCATAATACGCTCGTAACCAATATAAGTCGGTATAAATACCACAGGCTTATTGGTTTGGCGTAGTTGGCTATGCACGGTCATCGCTAGCATACCCATTTTCGGCGGTAGCAAGCGACCTGAACGTGAGCGACCACCTTCAATAAAGTACTCAATCGGAGTGTTACGCGTGATAAGGGTATGCATATATTCGCGCAGTACAGCAGTATATAGAGCATTACCACGGAAGCTACGACGAATATAAAAAGCGACTGCACCGCGTAATAGGGGGCCTAATACAGGCACATCTAAGTTGTCACCTGCTGCGACATAAGGGATACTCAGGCCGCGTTTGTAGATGACATAAGACAGTAATAGATAGTCGACATGGCTGCGATGACAAGGCACATAAATCAGCTCATAATCGGTCGCAAGGTCACGTACCCGCTCGAAGTGATGGACTTCTACGCCGTCATATAACTGCGTCCACAGCCATGTCAGAAATTTATAAAAACCACGGATGATAGAATGAGAGTAGTCATTGACCATCTCATTAGCATAGCCTCTGGCCTGACTACGAGCTTCTCGAACGCTAGTTCCTTTTTCTGCCGCTTCCATCTCAATTGCATGTTTGATCGCTGGCGAGTACACCAGCTTGTCTACCAAGTTGCGTCTATCTGATAGATCTGGGCCGAGCATACTGGCGCGCTGCTTGTCTAAATAAATTGACAATTGCTGCTGCAACATACGAACCAGTTCACGATTACTATCAGCCGATGCGACTAGCGCATAGCTTGGTGTCTGCTCAGCGTCAGCTGCGGCATCACTGTTAGTAGCCGTTGACTCTGTATCGACTGAATCCGCTGCTGCTAAATCTGCTTTAAGGGCATCTGTAGCAACTGAGTCAAAGGTAGCAGGTCCTTCCACGTCGCCTTTGAGATTATCATTGATAATGGTACGTAAGTCTTGCGGTGGGTGGAACTGTACGAAAGTATCGCGGCCCATCACCCCGATATTAAATAATTGCTTAGTAATGCTAGGATCTTGCCAGTTATCAGCAGTCAGTAGCTTAAATAACGAATCTTCTTTTTCAGGTGCACGTCCCCAAAGAATCGATACGGGCACTAGACGTACCTTTAGCTCGGGATATTGCAGTACAGCAGATACTAAGCGAGAAAGGCGAGGAGACAGTTGACTGTCTTTGGCACTTGGGTGATTCAAAAATATGATGGCCGCATTTTCTTTAATATTATGGGCGGCATCATTTACTCCAACCAGTGCTGGCGGTAAGTTGTGCTCTTGCGTCTGCAAGTCAATCAGAATACTGTTGGAACGAGAATAGTCCTGTAGTACATAAAACCGTAGCGTTTGATCATCATTGTCGAACTCAGGTAGCTCGCCTAATAGCTTAGGTTTTACGGCGATATCGAGCATCTGACCTGACAGCTTACGATACAGCTGATTGATCGGTGCATTAGAATAAGGCTTCGTAGCGATTGTATTGCCATCAGTTTTAGCAGTGCCATCAGTCGCGACACCATCAGTTTTAGCAGTGCTATCAGTCGCGACTGGCGCTTTAAAAATCCGTTTTTTTAGGAACTTCGGTATCATAATCAGTATCAAAAATAGTCAAATATGTTGCGCTTATGATGCCATAAAAGCCACCAAAGCGATATATAGTGTCTGTATATACTACCAATATTAATACGGTTTGGTTACGCTATAGAGAGTGACAGATTATACAAAATGCTCAAACATTTGAAAGTTCATATATTTAGCGTAATAATATATTTTTATCACCGATGACTGATACATATAGCGTCTATTTTTCAATTTCATTTTATTAAGCCTAAAACCTATGACTCCAGCTATCGATCTTGCCAAAAAACGTAACCTTGATTACCAGGTACACGAATATACTCACGACAGCAATGCCGCTTCGTTTGGTTTAGAAGCCGCAGAAAAGCTAGGCGTAGCGGTGACACAAGTGTTTAAAACTTTAGTGGTGATCACCGATACTGGCGTGCTCGCTGTGGCGATATTACCAGTTGATAAAACACTTAATTTTAAAAAAATGGCTAAGGCGTTATCTTCTAACAAATTGCTGTCCTGCAAAAAAGTGCAGATGGCCGACCCCAAACAAGTAGAACGAAGCACAGGCTATGTGTTGGGCGGTGTCAGTCCACTGGGTCAAAAGAAGCGACTAAAAACCGTGATAGATAGTACAGCTCAAGATCAGCCCACTGTCTATGTAAGTGGGGGTCGCCGCGGTCTAGAGATTGAATTGCCGCCTGCACAGTTGGCCGCGACGCTTGATGCTTGTTTTGACGCTATTACGGATGAATAAAAGATTATACGGAGGTTGTAATCTGTCTATTACAAAATGGCCGTGTCGACAATTTCGCTCAGCATATTTATGAGTAATCTATACTGGGTTCGCTTGTATTGAAGATATTTTGGCGCAAGATTGTTGTAGATTGACCATAGCGATAAGGCGTAGACTTATACGCCAGCTTATCTATTATTTTTATCTACATTTAAGGACAGGCTCATGCCACATTTAACCATTCAAGTGACACCCAACGTCAGTATCGCTCACGAAGAATCACTACTCAAATCGCTAAACAAAGCATTATGGGATAGTGGCCAGTTTAAGCTGCCTACTGATATCAAAGCACGTATTGTACCTATTAAGTCATTTCTAGTAGGTGTTGAAGACGATGAACAAGCCAATGGATTTATTTATGCCCACCTAAAGCTGATGAGCGGACGTGATATAGCCACTCGTGACCAGTTGGCTGAGCTGTTGGTTGCTACTATCGAAGAAAAAATAGGCGCAGAGCAGTCAGGGCGTGCGGCATTGCAGATATGTGTAGAAGTTGAAGAGATAAGTGCGGTGTATCATAAGAAAATGCTTGGTAGTTAATAGTACCTACCTTTTTGAAAACTGTTTGGTTGAAAAAGCGACTGCTTAAAAAGGTGACTGCTTATAGGCTAAAGCTACCAACCTTAAATGACTAAAATCATTTGCATAAAGGCTGACTGGCATACGTTGGTAGTATCATTAGTTCAACATTGTAGCCCGCAATTTTGCCTTCGGTAGCCATAAGATTGCGGGCGATACGCAATCGATATGTGCCCGTCGCAGGTAAGCAGCCTTGATAGACGATACCACCTTTACCGCCATCTTGTATACCGTTCGGCATATGTAATACGCCGACATTGGCAGTCTCAGATGTTCCCGCAAGTGGGGTAATATTTATCACGGCATACTGTCCGCGTGTAGCGTCAAAACGATACCAGCGTTCATTGTCATTGGGATTTAATTTACCAGTGATGACGCTACTAATAGCACCTTTTGTAAAACGAATAAGGGTATCGTTATTTTTAGCAATCGCACTATTTGCAGACATACTTACTAGTACCGTGCTAATTACCAATGTTCGCATACAGTGTGCAGCTAAAGAAGTGGATTTGTAATCAATCAGTCGCATAGCTTACTCCTAAAACTGCTCGTTGCTGTGGATTCTATATAAATAGATTTTTAGTTAAGCACAAAAAAGCGCCTAAATGATAGGCGCTTTTTTACTAATTATCGATGCAGTTTTAGTCAATTTTAATCTAAGAAAGCAAAGTGATCGATTTCCATTGATGTCATGCTTTCGCTTGGGGCAACCATCGCTTCTGCGTGACCAGACGTGCGTGGTAGCAACTTATCAAAGTAGAATTCAGCAGTCTGAATTTTTGCTTTGTAGAATTCTGGTGCTTCTGTACCACCATTTTCTAACTTTTCATAAGCTACTGCTGCCATACGCGCCCAATGATAACCCATCATCACATAGCCTGAGTACATTAGGAAGTCCTCTGACGCTGCTGAGATAATTTCACGGTCTTTACGTGCCATCAACATCAAGCGTACCGTCAAGGTATTCCACTCAGCACACAGTTTGGTTAGTGCCCAAACGAATTTACGCATTTCTTTATCAAGAGCATACTCGCCACACCATTTCATGATGCTTGACGTGTAGTCACGGATAATCTTACCTTTAGACTGCAAGATAACCTTACGGCCTAGTAGATCAAGCGCCTGTACGCCAGTGGTGCCTTCGTACATCGTTGCGATACGAGCATCACGAGCGATTTGCTCCATGCCCCATTCTTTGATGTAGCCGTGACCACCATAGACTTGCTGACCATGCTTGGCAGCTTCGATACCTAGCTCAGTTAAGAAGCCTTTTAGAATTGGCGTATAGAAGCCCAATTTGTCGTCCCACTTTTCGAACTCTTCATCATCGCCATTGACAATACCTTGTGCCATTTTGTCGGCATAACGTGCTGAATGATAAATCATTGAGCGACCGCCTTCAGCAAAGGCTTTTTGCGTCAGTAGCATACGGCGTACGTCAGCATGATGGATGATAGCATCAGCTACTTTTTCAGGATCTTTAGTACCAGATAGCGTACGCATAGAACGACGTTCTTTGGCATATGGCAAGGCGTTTTGGAAAGACAATTCAGTATGCGCCAGACCTTGGATACCAGTACCGATACGAGCCGTGTTCATAAAAGTGAACATAGCTTTTAGGCCTTTATGCGGTTCACCGATTAGATAGCCGACTGCGCCATCAAAGTTCAATACACACGTCGAAGATGCGCTGATGCCCATTTTGTGCTCGATTGAACCACAAACTACGGCATTGCGCTCGCCAGCTTCACCTTCAGCGTTCGGCGTGAATTTTGGTACGATAAATAGTGAAATACCGCGTGTGCCTTCAGGTGCATTTGGTAGGCGTGCTAGAACGATATGAACGATATTATCTGTTAAGTCATGCTCACCGCTTGAAATAAAGATTTTGGTACCGCTGATTTTATAGGTGCCGTCATCTTGTGGAATGGCTTTTGATTTAACTTGACCCAAATCCGTACCACATTGTGGTTCAGTCAGACACATGGTACCTGCCCATGAGCCTTCGACCAACTTAGGTAAATACAGTGCTTTTTGCTCGTCAGTACCGTACTGAAGCAATGTGTTGATACAACCTGTTGATAGACCAGGATACATCGACCATGACCAGTTAGCAGTACCGATCATTTCAGCTTTGATAAGGTTGATTGACGTTGGCAGATTCATACCACCGAATTCTTCAGGATATGAGATACCTTGCCAGCCGCCTTCTACGAACTGGTCATAAGCCTCTTTGAAGCCCTTTGGCGTGGTCACGACGCCATCTTCAAAATGACAGCCTTCTTCACCACCTGATTGATAGAGCGGGGCAATGACGTTTTCAGCAAAATCAGCCATACCTTGTAGAATCATGTCTACAGTTTCAGGATCAGCGTTTTCGCCGTTGTCTAAGCTTTTATAATGCGTCTGATAGTCAAATACATCATTAATCAAAAATTTGATATCACGTAAGGGGGCTTTGTAAGTTAACATAATCGCTCTCTTTGGTTAGTTCGCTATCATAGACTTATGGCGCAATATTTGAGTCATAACTTATGTAAGCGATATTTACTTATTTTAGATGAGCTAGACGTTATATTAGTCATCAAGTGAATTATTAGTGGACAGCTTTCTAGTGTATTAGTTATTAGAACGTCTTTAGTAGCAGACAGCTGTTATAGCGTTGATATGATTATAAATCTTCTACAGCGACAAATATACAACTAATAACTATTATTCATGATTAATTATGTTATTAATTCATTTTAGTTTGTATAGGTAAATTGTATCTTCGCTTGAAATTATTCTATAAAGGGCTATGTAGACTCATCTAAATTCAAAGACAAATGGACTTATCAAATAGGAAAAGCCATTTATGAGCACCTCAAAAAAGCAACAGCGAGCCTCTTGGTTGAGCACATTGTTAACTCGTATTAAGGGGTTAATCGATGGTGAGCTGAATCATTTACTCACAGTCAATCGTAGCCATCGACCATGGCATATGCCAGTCATCGCGGCGATTGCGATTAGCTTTCCAGTGTTTGTAGGGGCTTATTTTGGTGACTTGTCTTCAGGTATCAAAGCATCGCTAGGCTCAATGATTATTTTAAACCTACCATTTGCAGGCGGGCTACCACATCGGCTAGTGACAGTTATGGCTTGGGGGTTTGCGATGATACTGAGCTTTGCACTGGGTCTGATCGCGCAGCTATTACCAGTACTTCGGCTGCCTGTGTTTATGCTGATTGGTATTAGCGTAGTGATGCTAGGTCGTTACTATCGGCAACCACCACCCGCAGGATTGTTTGTGTTGATGGCGGGTGCGATTGCATTGTTTATCCCTGTACCGATTGATCAAGTGCTCTCAGCGATAGGGCTTGTGATATTGGGTAGTGGCTCCTCGATGTTGCTGGCGCTACTCTATAGTTTGTTCTTATTGGCGACGCGTCCTGTTGCTTCTGTACCTGTCTATGACTATCAGCCTGATATGATTAGCGATAGTCTTATCGTGGTAAGTTTCGTCAGTTTGGCGTTGGTCGTTGCCGTTCTGTTAGAGCTGCCTTATCCATACTGGGCAGCGATGAGCTGCTTTATTATCATCCAAGGTATGCAGCTACGAACCATGTGGATCAAACAGTTGCATCGATTATTAGGTACATTGGCTGGCATGGGCGTGGCAGGTTGGATGCTGTCTTGGGGACTATCAGGATGGGGCATCGCTATCGCGATATTATGTATGATGTTTTTGATTGAGTCATTTGTGGATCGGCATTATGGACTGGCGGTGATATTTATCACGCCGCTGACGATATTTATCGCTGAGTATGGTAGTACGATGTCAGTGCCACCAGTCGCTGGAGACGTTATCCAAGCGCGTATGATTGATACGGCGCTCGGCTGCGTGATTGGATTGAGTGGTGGTCTAGCGATACATTCTACGCGATTGCGTGTACCGCTACGCCGTTTTGAAAATTGGCTGTTACTACGTTTTAGTTAATAGGGTAGAGCTTTACAAAGATTTCTCTTTGATTAACGGTCTTTATTTAGCGCTGTTGTTGCTTGTGCGACATCGATAGTATGCCCAGTCCAACGCTCAAAACTTAAAGCGGCCTGACCGATAAGCATACCGTAGCCTTCAGAGGTCTGTGCGCCACGAGCAGCAAAATGATGCAAGAACGGTAGCGGACGACCATACATCATGTCGTAAGCGTACTGACAGTTTAGAGCATCATCTAGCGGTAACGTATCACCTGATAAACCAATAGAGGTGGCATTAATAATAATGTCAAAAGAGCCACTGAGTTCATTGGTCGCGCAAACCTCGATGTTTTGGTTATCGATTATTGAGCTGGCCGCGCTTAGCTCATTTACCAAATCGGCTGCCTTAGACACGGTGCGATTGGCAATCGTGAGAGAGCCAATACCCGCTTCAAATAATGGCAATATTACGCCACGAGCGGCACCGCCTGCACCTATTAGCGCCACACGAGCATCGGTCAGTGGCCAGTCCATACTCATAATGTGATTGATAAGTCCTTGTCCATCCGTGTTATCACCATAGAGTGCTTCGGTGATTGGTACGCCGCTTTCTAATAGTGCTTTGTTCAACAGTAATGTATTGACCGCGCCTGCCGTCTTGGCATGTTCTGATAAGCCACCACGCGCCGCACAGCAATCATAAGCAACTTGTTTAAAAGGAACTGTCACGTTAGCGCCCACACCGCCACCACAAAAAAATGCCTCAACGACAGCTGTAAAACTGGCGGCATCATCAGGGCAGTACTGCCGCTGATAGCTAATATCAATCCCTGCTTGTACAGCAAACTGCTCATGAATCTCAGGAGATTTACTATGGGCAATTGGATTGCCAATAACGATAAAGTGTTGGGTCATAAATAATCCGCTGGCTAGAAAATAAAAATACTATCAAAGAAGCACTAAGTGGCGCTCAATCATCATAAGTGATAACGCTATGATTGACAAACCAAGAGGCTATCGCCAATCAATGATTAGGAAGTGACAGAGTTAGTCATAGACTGTCTTATCGCTTTTGAAAATAAATTGTGACATTGAAGCAAACATACGCTAAACACGCGCAAGCAGTTTTCTCCTTTCTACTGAAGAGAAGGTCGTTTTGGTACGTTATATATTTAACAAATCTGTACTCTCGGGGAGTGCTCCGCGTAACGTAAAAGGTAGTCAAGTGATGAGCAGTTGGGTAAACTATAAAATATGGAAACCTATATCAATATGCTGTAATGACTGCTAGATTATAATGTTTGTGAAATATGCTCTTTATTGAAAACTATTCGTTATCAGCGGCGTTCCTGCCAGCTCGTTAATCCTATTTCGAGATCAATCTAAAAGTGTGAGTAAATTATCCATGTGGAATCCTAACCTACAGACCCTTCTAGTCGGTACGATAATGGCAGTTGGTGTGACGCTCAGTGGCTGTGACAGCACCAAAGAAGATGCTCCAAATCCAGATGCTGAGACCACTGAGCAGGCAACAACGAATGAGCCAGTACAGGACAGCGCAAACAATCCTGACCTAGATGGCGCCACTGCTCAGCAAGGCACGCCAGTGAGATATGATGTCGCAGCATGGGGTACGGATAAGGTTGAGTCGCTCGCGGTGGACGAGTTAGATAGTATAAAATCGGTGTTTGGCGAAGTGATGAGCACGGACGAAAACAGCCTAGACTATGCCAGTAATCCAGCGGCAAAATATCGCTTTATGAAAACGGACGCGCCTTATCTAGATATTATCGACTCTGAAAAATATCTAGAGCTGGGTTGGTACTATGCCAATCCTACTGATACAGACAAAGAAAAAGAGCTGAGCCAAAACCACGCCAAAAAAGCCTATCAACTATCGCGTCAATTGATGGGTGATGATGGCGGAAAAATGGTTGCTGATATGCTCAATAGTCAAATCATCAAAAATAGAATCGTCGGTGGACAAAAGATAGAGCTAGCAAAATGTGAGTTCTACAGTTGCATGCTAGTTATCAATAAAGCCGCCGCTCAAACAGACAATAGCTAAATCATGACCGATACGACATCAGTGCCAAACGGTTGGGTGTGTCTGTACCCTCAAGACAGTAGTTTGACTGAATATAATAGGGTAACCGAAGATAACAGGACAACCAGCCAAACGGTAACGATGTCTTTAGATAATCGCGGGCTGGCATACGCTGACGGCTTCTTTACCACTATGGGTGTCATTGATGGGTTGATACTGTGGTCAGATTATCATTATCAGCGACTTGTCTCTCATGCTGATACCTTGCAGCTAAATATAAATAGCGAAGAGCTATTAGCAGTACTGCAACTGTACGCTCAGCAATTAGAGCAGGGTATGCTTAAGCTAGTAGTCACCCGCGCTGCGCAGGATGTGCGCGGTTATGGCTATGCACCTAGTACAAATGGTAGCGACTGTGAGATATGGCTAAAGGCTACCGCAATGAGAGTTTCTACTGCGCTACAACTGTCCTTGACTGATGGAAACTTAGTACCTATCCAGCCTAATGCTTCTGCAATATGCTTGTCTTCTCAGATTGCTTGCCTGCCGCCACCGTTGGCAGGTCTCAAGAGCCTTAATCGTTTAGACAATGTCCTCGCTAGTGGTGAGCTACAACAGATAAAATCTGAGCCATTGGCATCAAAGCTTGCTTCAACACTTGGTGAAGGACTGCTACGCGATATGAGCGGGCAGTGGGTTGAGGGTACGATGAGTAATGTTTTCTACCAATTGGCAGAAGAGTCGCTATCGAAATCCAAAACTACCTCTAGTATTCGTAAAGATGACGAAAACTACCTAACCACTGGCCAGTGGTACACCCCTTCTATGGCTCGATCAGGCGTTACTGGCGTCATGCGTCAGGTAATTATAGATGCACTATCCACGACGCAATATCCAGTCATAATCAGGTCGCTACAAGATGAGGATTTGCCTAAACTAACGCACCTCTTCTTTTGCAATGCACTGCGCGGTATCATGCCAATGAGCAGTCTGACGTTGTTGTCAGGTGATGTTGTGGATTTTGAATCCGTTTAGTTATTACTCTCTTTATTTAATAAACGATAGAAATGCTGTTTGAAAAACTCTTTTCTTCCTTCTTGTTGTAGGTCTTCGTAACGCGCTTGGCTAAGTTGTAGGTATTCAGCTTCCTGTTCAATACCGATAAATTGCCTTCCTAAGACATTACTTGCAATACCTGTCGTCGCAGAGCCAGCAAAAGGGTCAAGAACCACTGCATTTTTCTTAGTAGAAGCTAAAATAATTTGAGCTAGTAATGCCAAAGGTTTCTGCGTAGTGTGCTTACCACAAGATTTTTCCCACTTAGCAATTGCTGGCAAGCGCCACACATCTTTCATTTGCTTATCGTTATTGAGTCGTTTCATCAAATCGTAATCGAAGTAGTGCGGTACTTTAGGGTGTTTTCTTGCCCAAATAATGAATTCTGTAGAATGAGTAAAAAACCGACAAGAAAAGTTGGGTGGTGGATTGGTTTTTTCCCAAGTTATAACATTAAGTACCTTAAAACCAAGCTGCGGCAAAATACGTCCTAAGGTAAAAATATTATGGTGTGTACCACTGACCCATAAGGTCGCATTATCTGCCATTTTTTCTCGTACAGCAGATAGCCATTCGTAGGTGAATACGTAAGCATCATTGTCACTGATGAGCTTGTCCCACTGACCTTTATTGACTGACTGGACTTTACCGTTTTTCACTGTTAGACCATTATTGAATGTACTGGTTAAGAGCCAGCGCTCTACTATTATCTATACGCTTATCCATTAAGGTTCACAAGTACTGAGAGCTACTTTAGGTTTGAGCTAGCTACTCATTCTATTCTACGCCAAAGATAATAAATTCAGTATCAAGCATATCATCAGGTTCTAAAGTAATATTCTCGCTTCTATATTCTTCTCGCGCTTTTAGCAGAGCAGTTTCACCATCTTCTGCAACCACTTCTATAAGTGCACTCATCGTTTCGATTACTTCTATTTGATAAATATTCAAACCGTCTGTCCTTATCATAACTATTCTCAACAATTACAAGTTGTCATATTCAAAATCTATTTTTGTTATCTATACCAACTAGATTAGCAAAAGCGCTCAAAAGAAGTGATCGTCTTTTGTTACCTAGACTTGTGTCTTAGAGCAAATCGATCAATGATCCTTTTTCAGTAGAAACCGTTAAAAGGACAGTATCGTATGCGTTCAATACATGAAGATCAACGAATTCCACTACAAATCAGACGCTTGATGGTGTTTGATGAAATTTGTAGATTGGCCAAAGCTAAGCCTAATGAAATCGTGCATTTGTCACCTTATACTCAATTGGCTTTTGGTGTCATATATTTAAAAACCCTTAAAAGGTTTGTGGCTTTTGGAGGTATGTTTGAGTATGCGCATACGCGAGAAGAAGTCATTGAGCAAGGTATCGACGTTATTGCTAATGATGAATTGGTAATGTGTGCCTTGACAGTTAATCTAATTCCTTTTACCAAACCTGCACGCAACTCGGTACAGCTGTTATGGCAGTGGAATCGCTATGTACGTAATCGATTGCATGCTTATATTGACTATCGTGAAGAGCATTTTTTCAAAATCAATGATGAAATTGATTGGGAGTATCCAGCGCATAAGTTTCATCAGCGTCTTGTGGCTACTGCGCGATTACCATTATGGGATGATAGAGATGAGCTGATTGCCGATGTGTACCGTGACAGAAAAGGACAGCCAAGACCTAAGCACTACAACGAGAAGCGACTAGTATAACTTTCGATAATGACCACGGCTCACAAATTCAATGATGCCTTTATCTCGTAATACTTGTAATTGTTGGCGAATTTTATCTTTTACGTGGTTGTTTTCAGGATGTTTGAGCTGCAACTCATCAGCAAAAGCATAGACTTGATTTAGAGAAAAACTGTCATCGAGTCGGTCGATACATTGCCAGATATCGAGTGTCCAACCGCGTGAAGCCATAGATTGCTTGCGTAAAAATAAAGTCTTTTGGAAATGTTGGGTGACATTTTCACGCGGTATAACTTGTTGGTCTTTGACCAAAAATACTTTGCCCGATTCGGGTACTTGGCGTAAGTCAATATTGCAACCAACCCAACCTGCTCGTTTGGCATTCACTGATAAGGGTTTACGCTTAACAATGATATCGGGCGTAAAGAAATGCTTGGGAATAATTAGAAAATTATTAACGGTGTATTCTTTTGAGTAGGTTAAAAAGAAAAAGCTGGGATTGTCCTTACTATTGATACGCTCAATCATCGTCTTGTAAGCGCCATCATTGACAACACTGCTCAACTTGGCTTTTTTACTTTTTAGCTCATATTGCTCATTACAATTTTCGCAATAAAAATCAGCAACAGGTTTGTTATTAGCAAACTCAGCTAGCGATTGAGCGCTACAATTGGTGCAGTAACTATTTTCTTTTACCCATGCTTCGCTGAGTACACGAACTTTTTGAGGTTCAGAGTGATAGTTTTTAGCAAGACTTTGGTTAAAATGTAGGTTCATAAGATATTTTCATTATTAATAGATAAGCTGAGCATACTGAAAAAAACACCTAAGTATTAAGCCATATAAACTGCTATCAATAGCAAGATAATTCATAAGCTAAGCAAATACCATTGAAAATCGCACGGTTCAGTGCTAAATTCTAGCAAACATCTGCCTCGCGAGTTGCCATGAGCAAGCCTACACCCAATATACCACCTGAACGTCCCAATGAGTCGCCGTCAAACAAACAAGATGGCACAGTCGAGGAGCGTGTCGATACCACGCTGCCGGACGCGCAACCAGTGGTAGATGAGGTGGAAGACACATCAGCAACGCCAGCAACCAACGTCTCGCTCATCAGCGGCAACAGTAAACCGCGTCAATATAAAGTCAATAACCCATCGTTTTTTATGCAACGCGGCTATCAAGTGCTGCTAGTATTGGGGCTTATTGCAGCATTTTTCTTGGTCATGGTTTATCAGACGTTGTTTGGTCGTATCGAGCAGCCGCAGCAAATGGTCACGATTGAGCCAGGTCAGACGTATTACGGTCTACTACCGCAGTGGCAGCAGCAGATTCCGCTGTTTTCGGCAGGCGTGGCTAAGCTATATATCAAGTCACAAGTCGATGCGCCGTTGCATGCTGGTACGTATCAACTACCCGAAAACCCGACTATCGCTGAGGCGCTACAAATACTAGGTCAAGGCGCAAAAGCGGCTATGGTCAAGGTACAGATTATCGAAGGTAAGACATCTAAAGACCTTTACCAAGTGCTGCGTGATAATGATAAAATTGAAAAAGAAGTACTGACTGTAGATAGTGATAATGCGAGTATTGCCCAAGCATTGGATTTGACAGGTGTATTGCCAGACAGTGTGGCTAATAGCAGTGACCCGATTGTTAACTACAATCTTGAAGGTTGGTTCGCGCCTGATACCTATTATTATGGTGAAGGAACCAGCGATAAAAAAGTACTGACTGACTTGTATAAACGTCAGCAGCAGGTACTGACTGATGCGTGGGAAAATCGTGCACCGAACCTGCCTTATAAGAGTCCATATGAAGCGTTAGTGATGGCGTCTATTATCGAAAAAGAGACCAGCGTTGCTGATGAACGTCCTTTAGTCTCTGCCGTATTTAGAAATCGCTTGAATAAAAACATGCGTATGCAGACGGACCCGACTATTATCTATGGTATGGGCAGTCGCTATGATGGCAATATCCGCCGCAAAGACATCAATGAAAAAACGTCTTACAATACCTACCAAATTGATGGTTTACCGCCAACGCCAATTGCGCTACCATCAGCGGCCTCTATCGAAGCGACCTTACATCCTGCTGATAGTGAAGCGTTGTATTTTGTGGCAACGGGCAATGGTGGGCACAAATTTACCAATAGCTTGGCTGAACACAATCAAGCGGTAAAAGACTATCTCAGTGTCATGCGTGAGAAAAAATCTCAAACGCCGCCGCAGTAATACTCCTTCTTAATCCTCTTAAAAAACTTATCGTTTATTGAGTGCTACAAAGTAGAGGTAGCGCTCATCAATGACATAAGGTCATATCATGTCAGTATCTATGCACACCAGCGCAACACCTTCACATAGCAGCATACCATCATCGAATCTACCTGAATCAAGTGCTTCAAATACGGAAACGGCACCTACTTTAAGCCGCTTTATTAGTTTTGAAGGGACCGAAGGCGTAGGCAAAACCACCGCGATTGAACAGTTGTGCTTGCGCTTAGAAGCTAATGGCATCTCGTATCTACGTACTCGTGAGCCGGGTGGTAGCCCATTTGCTGAGCAATTGCGTGACATATTATTGGATCCAGCGACTGATATCGAAGACGATACTGAGCTGCTACTATTGTTTGCGGCGCGCTGTGATCACATGCAGCAAGTCATTTTACCAGCGCTCCAAAATGGTACTTGGGTAATATGTGATAGATTTACCGACTCCACTATTGCGTATCAGGGCTTTGGGCGTGCGTATGGCGACGAGTTGGTACGCGGCAAAATCGATATGCTCATCAAACAATTTGTGACGCAGCTTCCTGAGCTGACGTTGTGGTTGGATTTGCCAGTAGCAGAGGGTATGAAACGTGCAAACAAGCGCAGTGCGGCAGATCGTTTTGAGCAGCAGGCTACCGAGTTTTTTACTTGGGTGCATA